>CAJDXE010000018.1_pt1 | contig 24932 bp, 21 predicted proteins | sample 7391781 | NCBI WGS metagenome assembly CAJDXE01 (sample SAMEA7055730, study PRJEB34461) | soil metagenome | biome: terrestrial ecosystem; feature: Peninsula; material: soil | place: Antarctica | collected 2016
GCGCGGCGAAGGATGTTCGCCGCTTCGGCCATCTCCATGTAGAAGGTCGACTGTCCCGAAGCAAGGTCGTCGCCCGCGCCGATGCGGGTGAATATCCGATCGACCGCGCCAAACGTCATCGCCTTCGCCGGCACAAACGAGCCGATCTGCGCCATGATCACCAACAACCCGGCTTGCCGCAAGTAGGTCGACTTACCGCCCATGTTCGGACCGGTCAACAAGATGAAGCGATGCGCGTCGCTCTCGAGTTTGAGATCATTCGGCACAAAGTGCGCGTGGAAGATCGCTTCCATCACCGGATGGCGCCCATCGCGAATCTCGACTCGCGGCGCATCATCAATCTTGGGACGAACGTAGCCGCGCTCTGCTGCGCACTGCGCTAGCGAACGTAAGACGTCGAGTTCCGCGAGCGCATCGGCAGCACGTAGTAGATCATCGACGCGCTCGGCGATACGCGCGAGCAGCTCGCCGAAGAGTTTCTCCTCAAGCCGCAACTGCCGCGACTGCGCCGTCGAAATCGCCAGTTCGAGCTCTTTGAGTTCGGGGGTGACGAAACGCTCGGCGTTGGTCAGCGTCTGCTTGCGCACATAGTCGGCCGGAACGTTGGCGGCGGCGTTCTTCGATATCTCGATGCCGTAGCCGAAGGCGCTGGCATACTTGATCTTGAGCGACTTGATGCCGGTCCGTTCGCGCTCGCGCTCTTCCAACTCGGAGAGGCGCCCGCGCGCATCGGTACGCAGGGCAACACACTCCGCCAGCTCCGGGTCGGAGTCCGGGCGAATTACGCCACCGTCAACCATCAGGGCAGGCGGTTCGTCGACGAGCACGCGTTGCAGATCGGCGAGCATTTCATCAAACTCGCCGATGCGATCGACCAGTGCATGCAACGCCGGTGGCGTCACCTGGCGCAACGGCTTGAGCACATCGATGGTGCGACGTAACGAAGCGAGATCGCGCGGGCCGGCCCGGGCAACGCGCACCTTCTGCGCAATCCGCTCGAGATCGAAACAACCACGCAACAGGTCGCGCATCGCATCGCGACGCGCATGATCCTCAACCAGTATCGCGACCGCATCCTGACGCGCCGAAATCGCGACGGGATCGACCAGCGGTGCCGTCAACCAACGCGCCAGCATCCGCGAGCCCATGGAGGTTGCACATTCATCGAGAGTCGCGAGCAAGGTAGCGCGCGGATTGGCGCCTTGCGCCTTGGTCAGTTCGAGATGCTTGCGCGTGCTCGGATCGAGCGCGAGAAACGTCTGACGACGATAGAACTCGGTGGCGTTCCAGGCGCCGCGATCTCCGGCGACACCGGTGCGTTTGACAAACGCGGTGAGCGCATCAAGGGCGCGGTGCATTGCCAGCGACTCATCATGGGCAAAGCCGCCGATGCCGGAGCGTTCGCGCGCTTCGACCAGCGCAATGCCCGTCGCAGCCAATCGCGCCCCAAGAGCTTCAATCGAACCTGCGATCGTCGCGCGTACGTCGGCGGGAAGATCGGCGACAACTTCGGTCGGGCCGATGCGACCGAGTTCTGCAAGCAATTCTTCGTGCGCCGTTTCACCCGAGAGCGCAGTCGCGGCACTGTAGCCGGTTGAGACGTCGGTGTGCGCAAGCGCGTAGGTCTCTCCGACCATCGCAATCGCCGCGAGATAGTTGTTCTGCTTGCCGTCAAGCAGATGATCTTCGATCAGCGTTCCCGGCGTGATCAGGCGTACGACATCGCGGCGCACAAGTTTGTTCGGCTGCGGTACTTCGAGTTGCTCCCCGAGCGCGACGATGAAGCGCTGTTGTACGAGCCGCGCGAGATACTGCGGGAGAGCGTGATGCGGTACGCCGGCCATCGCAACGCGGCGCCCGCCGCCGGCTTCTTTGCTCGTCAGCGCGATTTGGAGGGCGCGTGCGACCGTCTCGGCATCTTCGCCGTACGCTTCATAGAAATCGCCGACTCGCGAGAGGAGGACCGCTTCCGGATGTTTGGCCTTCATCCCGAAGTACTGATCCAGCATCGGCGAGAGTTTGGGAGCCTCAGACACTAGGCGCCGTTACTCCCCCGCAACACACGTCGACCCCTGCCCCTTAGATGAAGGGTCGCCGCCGCGTGATATATTGGTGTGAGAGTATATTTATGGCAATCAGCTATCGGACCGAACCCGAATACATCGAGTACCTCGACGGCAAGGCGCACGCGAAGGTGAGCCCGCGACGAGAGCACGGCCTCGTGCAAGCACGCATGAGCCGCCTGGTTGAGGATTGCGCCGGCGAGCGCGGCACCGTTTCGGTCGAGACCGACGCCATCCTCAAGCGCCACGATCCGGAGCGAACGAAGCTGATTCCGGATGTTTCGTTTATCTCCGAGGCACAGTACCGAGCCCATCCGCAAGAGCAGTGGGATGAACCGCCGTTCTCGCCGGAGATCGCGATCGAGATCAAGTCACCCGGCGACGGCAAGAAGTACCTACGCGAGAAGTTCGCACGCTTCTTGGCAACGGGTTCAAAGTTGGTCCTCGATGTCGATCCGGAGACCCGCTCGATCATCGCCCATACCACCGAAGGCATGCGTTCGTACGCAGAAGGCGATCGCTTCGAGCACGCCGCAATGCCGTGGCTCCGCTTCGAACTCCGCGACGTCTTCGCCGTCCTCGATCGCTTCAAGAACCTGTAGACACCCTTGTCATCTCGAGCGTAGGTGCGACGCACCGTAGTCGAGCGCGAGTTGAAGCTTCGCGGCAACGAGGATCGGCGCGAGACCGCGCGCGGCCCAGCGTAGCGCTTTCAACTGTGTTGCGGGCGACCGTGATACCAACGCTTCTTCCATCGCCTGCACCGTCGGCTTGCCGTGAAGCAGCCCGGCACTGAACCGTGCGACGTCGGGCACCATCGTCGACGTTGGACCTCGCCCGATCGTAAGATCGCTCAACGTCTGATTGACGTCGCCGTGGTTACTCCCGGACTCACCGCCGAGTGCCTCGAGGATGTACCGGCTCACCCGTTCGATCTCGTGCTCCCGAGATGACATCGCCAGCAACGCACGCTCGATTTGAACTCTTACCTCAGCTTCGTTTCCCGCGAACACATTCGGAGCAATAGCTCGCTTCGACAGAGCATCAGCAACCGTGTTCTCTTCACGTGGAATCCACGAGAGCGTCCCGCCGGTCACGCGCATCGCTTTTTGCACGCGCTGACACAGATGTCTCAGCCCGTCGTTGACAAGCCAGTCTCCCGCAGCCTGGCTAACAACGAGTTTCGAATCCGAGCGTACATCGGGCTTCTCGATGCCTCGCCGATATGCAAGGCGGAATGCCTCAAGCACCGCTTCATACTCTGCGATGTTGTTGGTCGCTTCGCCGATCGACCGCGAGACTGACTCAACGATACTGCCGTCATCGCCATGCAGCGCAACGCCGATGCCCGCCGCACCGGGGTTCGGGTTGCAGGCGCCATCGCTCGTCAAAAACATCTTGTGGCCTACACGAGCGAGAGGACGGGGCGCACGACGGCGATGCCTTCTTCTTCGTAGCGTTTGGCGCGGCGGGTTATCGTGCCCGTGCAGCCCCAGACGTGCGCCGCTTCGATCGCGAGATCGATCCATGGCTCGCGCGCGTAGAGTGCTTCGTTATAGTCTTCCGGCATCGGCGCGATAACGGTGACGTTGTCGAGCGTCTTAGCGGCGAGTTTGCTGGCATCTTTGCGCGATGGACCGGTGATCAGTGCGCGCACCGTCGTTCCGAGCTTGCGTGCGTGATAGGCTTCGACCGCACGGTTCTCCGCTTCGAAAAGCTCGTTGTAGCGTGCGCTTGCAACCGCGGGCTCGACTTGCTCCCAGCGCGCCGCCGGCGTGCCCCGGCGAATCGAGTAGATAAACGTGTAGGCATTGGCAAAGACGCCGGTCTTCACGTACGAAAGCGTGTCGTTGAAGTCCGCATCGGTCTCGCCGGGAAAGCCGACGATGATATCGGTGGTAATCGCCCAGTCCGACAGATAGCGATGGATCAGCGCGACCTTCTCGCGGAACTGCTCCATCGTGTACTTGCGATTCATCCGACGAAGCATCGGGTCACTCCCCGACTGCAACGGCAGATGCATACGCGGGTTGCACTGCGGAATAGCGGCGAGATCAGCGATGATCTTCTCGGTGAAATCTTTGGGATGCGGTGAGATGAACGTCAGCCGTTCGAGTCCCGGTAGCGCTGCGACGGCGCGGCAGAGTTCGCCGAAATCGGCGTCGGTCGCCGGTTCTTTGTACGCGTTGACCGTCTGTCCGACCAGCATCACCTCGCGTGCGCCGCTTGCGATCTTCTCGCGCACTTCGTCGAGGATCTCGCCCATCGGGCGCATGTCGAAACGGCCGCGCACGTGTGGCACGATGCAGAACGTGCAGTAATACGAACATCCGCGTTGCACGGTAACGAAGCCGCGTAGGTGGCTGAACGCATCGGTGACGCAATCGGCGCTACCGCCGAGCGGCATCACCAGCGCGCGTTCTTCGGTCAGTTCCGTCTCCTCGAAATCGGGACGCCACTGCTGCAGTGTGTCGCCGAGTTGCACAAGTTCACTGGTGCCGAAGACGCCATCGAGATGCGGCACCTTGGCCTGCATCGTATTGCGATCTTGCTCCGCAAGACAGCCGGTCACGACCACCCGGAGCGTGGGGTCCGCCTCTTTGAGCTGCTTGAAGTGCCCCATACGACCGTAGGCACGGCGCTCGGCGTTGTCGCGAACGGTGCACGTGTTGAGGACGAGGACGTTCGCTTCTTCCGGATTCGGGCTAATGCTGTAGCCCGCCGCGGTCGCCCGGTCGGCCAGATACTGCGAATCGGCTTCATTCATCTGACAGCCGAAGGTCTCGATATAGATGCTTGCCATGCGCGGCTGGCGGCTTTCTTGGCCCGTTCGGCGAACTACTGCGCAGTAGTGGAAACAGATTTCGAGGCAGCTCCGGCTCTCCGCCCCGCGACCGTCGCCGTGGTCGGTCGCCCAAATGTCGGCAAAAGCGCCCTCTTCAACCGATTGGTCGGCCAACGATTGGCGATCGTCGAGGATACCCCCGGCGTAACCCGCGACCGGCTCTATGCGCTCGCCGAATGGCAGGGGCGCACGTTTAGCCTCGTCGACACCGCCGGGATCGATCCCGACGCGGATAAGGACACCGAGACCACCCAGATTACGATCTCGACCCGGCGTCAGGCCGAGGCGGCCGCCTCCGAGGCCGACGTCATCGTCTTCGTCGTCGATGCCCAGGTCGGCATGAATCCGCTCGACGACGAGGTCGCGCAGATCCTCCGCCGTACCCGCAAGCCGATCGTGTTGGTCGCCAACAAATGCGAATCGCCGCGAGAGCAGCAATCCGCGCACGGCGAGTTCTCCGGCATCGGTTTCGGCGATCCGATGATCGTCTCGGCGATCCACGGTGAAGGTACCGGTGATCTGCTCGATCGGATCATCGAACTGCTTCCGCCTGACTCCGAAGGCACGTCGATGGAGGGCGAACTCTCGCTCGCAATCATCGGCCGCCCGAACGTCGGCAAGTCGTCACTGCTCAACGCCCTGCTCAACGAAGAACGTGCAATCGTCTCGGACGTGCCCGGCACAACCCGCGACTCGATCGATACGATCTTCAACTGGGAAGGCAAGAAAGTCCGGCTGATCGATACCGCCGGCGTCAACAAGAATCGCCAAGCGCAGAGCAAGATCGAATACTTCGCAGCGTTGCGTTCGCTCTCGTCGGTCGCACGTTGCGATATCGCCATCCTCGTCTTCGACTCGATGGTCGGTATCACGCACCAGGATCGCCGCCTCGCCGGCATCGCGCTTGAAGAGCGTAAGGGCCTGATCATCGTCGGCAACAAGTGGGACCTCGCGCAAGAGCAAGGCGAATACCAGCAAGCCGATTTGATCGACGCCATCTATGATGCCGTGCCGTTTGCGAAGTTCGCACCGGTGACGTTCCTCTCGGCCAAAACGAAACGCAAGCTCGGCAATCTGATGCCGCTCGTCAAAACCATCGCAGAGAACCTCGATCGTCGTATTCCGACGGCCAAACTCAACGCGGTGATTCGCGATGCAACGATGGCACATCCGGCGCCGGCACCCGGCGGAAAACAGTTCAAGATTCTGTACTGTCACCAGCCGGCCGCGCACCCGCCACTCTTCGTCTTCCATTGCAACGACCCGGAGTTGCTGCAGTTCTCGTACAAGCGCTTCCTCGAGAATACGATCCGCCAGAACTTCGCCTTCGAAGGCGTTCCGCTCTCACTCGAGTTCCGGCCGAGGCACGGCGAGGAAGGCCGATGATCGCAGTCTTCGGACTCGCGATTCTCGCGTTCCTGATCGGTTCGATTCCGTTCGGCTATCTGATCGGGCGCTTCGCCTACGGCATCGATCTTCGTACCCAAGGCAGCGGCAACATCGGTGCGATGAACGCAATGCGCTCGCTCGGCAAACGCGGCGCAATCATGGTGCTAATCCTCGATGCGCTCAAGGGCTTCGTCCCGGTCGTGCTGATGCAGCATGTCGCACCTGGAGAGCTGAACGTCGCGATCGCCGCTGGGCTGGCCGTTGTCGGGCACTGCTATTCACCGTGGCTCGGGTTCAAAGGCGGCAAGGGCGTTGCGACTTCTCTCGGAGCCGTCATCGCCATCGCCTGGCCGGCTGCGCTCGTCGCCGTTGCCGGGTGGCTGATCGGCGCCGCGATCACACGCTATTCGTCGGTCGGTTCGATGCTCGGTGCCGCCGCCGCCGCCATCGGGCTCTGGGTTTTCACACACTCACCGGTCCTGACGCTCTACGGCGTGCTGATCACCGCATTGGTCGTCTGGGCCCACCGCGAGAACATTGGCCGGCTCCTCAGCGGGACCGAAAATCGGATCCGGCTGGGGCGCAGCCAAAACCAGGGCTAAATGCTCTCCGCTTCGTATTGGGGCGGGTCATGATTTCATCGAACGACTTCCGCAACGGGGTCACCATCCTCATCGAGGGCAACCTCTGGACCGTCATCGAGTTCCTCCACGTCAAACCCGGTAAGGGTTCGGCGTTCGTGCGGACGCGCTTGAAGAACGTAAAGACCGGCTCGACCGTCGAGCGAACGTTCCGTGCCGGCGAAAAACTCGAGCGCGCAGTCGTCGATAAACGCCAGATGTCGATGCTCTATAACGATGACGACGGTTTTCACTTTATGGATCAGGAGACGTTCGAGAACGTCACCCTCCAGCGCGACCTCATCGGTGGTCCGGCCGACTTTCTCAAAGACGGCATGTTGGTCGATATGCAGTTCCACGACGACACGCCGATCGGTGTCGAGTTGCCGGCGCACGTCGAACTAAAGATCATCGAGACCGATCCCGGTTTCAAAGGCAACACCGCGACGAACACGTTTAAGCCGGCAAAGCTCGAGACCGGCGCGACCGTCCAGGTACCGCTCTTCATCGAGCCCGGCGACACGATTCGCATCGACACTCGCGACCGCGGCTACATCGGCCGCGCGAACGGCTAACGAAGCACGATGAAAGCGCGCGCGCGGACGCTGGTCGTCGCGCTTGCGCTTTCGATCGTTGCCGCGCTGATCGGCATCGTCTTCTTCTCCATCAACCCGAACTCTGCGCCGTTCTTTAGCCGCGTCGGCGACTACGTCATCCACCAAAACGCACTCGCTAATCCGGGTGCGTTCGGTTTTCCTAACGCCTCAGATCGCACCGACCCGAGCAATTCGATCGCCCTGATCGTGCTCGATGATCCGTCGGCGAAGGGTGACGCCGCATCGGGCTTACCGCCGTTCCCGTATCCGCGCGCGGTCTATGGTACGCTGCTTCGTCGCCTGCACCAAGCAGGTGCGAAGCTCGCCGTCTTCGATATCAATTTCCTCGAGAACTCGGTCGATCCGTCGCAGGACGCCGCGTTTGCGGCCGGCATGCGCGTGATGCCGACGATCCTCAGCTACGACATCACGACCGCCAGTGGTGGACAGATCGGGGAGGCTGCGGCCGCGCCCGACTTGAAGCGCGCAGCAGCCGGGCTCGGCTTCACCACCGTCGACAATCCCGGCGGCTACTTCATCGGGCAACGCCCGGTCATTCGCACCGGTTCTTCGGGGACGAATGCCAGCCAGCGCCTGACCTCGCTCTCTGCCGCTGCGGTGGAACAATTCACCGGTAAAAGCGTCGATAATGTACCGCTCGGCGAGGATGTCTTGCTCTTCGTTCCGCTGCAACTGCGCGCGACGCAGTCCGCCGACGGAACGCTGAAGCGCTCGCTACCGATCGTGCAAGAGCTTTCGTTTAAAGATGCGATGAGCGAGTCGGTGAGCGATCTCGCCGTCTTGGTCAAGGGTCGCATGGTGCTCGTCGGCGCAACCGCCGAGGGGCTCGGTGACTTTACCAAGACCGCCTATGACGCCCACTTCCCGGGCGTCTATACGCACGCGCGCATGATCGATCAGATGCTGACCAAGACGTTCATCACGGTCGCACCGCGCTGGCTCGACATCGGCTTGATCTTCGTTTTGCCGCTCTTGATCGGCCTTGCACTCGCCAATCTCAAGCCCTTGATGGGCGGCCTGTTCGCGTTGGTGGCGATCGTCGTCTACTCCGAGATCGCGGTCGCGGTCTATGTTTACAAGCTCTATTGGCTCGACCTCATTCACGTCGCCGGCGCGATGTTGATCGCCACATTGCTGGTCGGCCTCTATCGCACGGTGACCGAAGGCGCTCAGCGCAAGATGGTCACCGACATGTTCGGCGTTCATGTGAGCCCGGCAGTCGTCGCCGAGATTCTCAAGACCGAAAATCCCGGGTCCGCCCTGCACCTTAAGGGCAACCGTGTAAAAGCAACGGTCTTCTATAGCGACATCCGCGGCTTCACCTCAATGTCCGAGACGATGACGCCGGACGAGATCTACAATCAGCTCAACGAATACTTTGACGCGATGTGCGAGATCATTTTCCAATACGGTGGCTACGTCGATAAGTTCATCGGCGACTGCGTGATGGCGGTCTTCTCTGCACCGTTCCAAACGCCCGATGACGCAGTGAAGGCCGTTCGTTCTGCCGTCGAACAGCAGCAAAAGATTCTTGAGCTCTCGGCCAAGTGGGTCGCCGAAGGCAAGCACCCCTTTACGGTCGGCATGGGCGTGAACACCGGCGACCTGGTGATGGGCAACCTCGGCGCAACGTCGCGCATGAACTACACCGTCATTGGTGACAACGTCAACATTGCAGCACGCCTCTACAACGTCGCCAAGGGCGGTGAGATCGTTATCAGCCAAGCGACCTACGATGAGGTCAAGGATTTCGTCGAAGCGGTCGAGATGGAGCCGGTGATGGTTAAGGGCAAAGTCGCGCCCCTGCGCATCTACAACGTCACCGGACTGAAAGGCCCAACTGCGCCGTGACCGGCGCTCTCGAACTCTTCGCCGCCGGGCTCATCTCCAGTATCTTCGGTTCGATGGTTGGTCTTGGTGGCGGCTTCGTGCTGGTGCCGGTGTTGCGCATCTTCTTCAACCTCGAACCCGCCGAGGTCGCCGGCACCTCGCTTGCTCTGGTCGTTGCCAATAGCGCGAGCGGCGCATTCACGTACATCTTGCAGAAGCGTGTACATATACGTGTCGGCCTCTTGCTCGCGCTCGGTGGTCTGCCCGGCTCGATCCTCGGCGCTATCGTCGCGACCAAGATCAACGGCGTTGCCTTCGACTGGATCTTCGCCTTGCTGTTGGTCGTCGTCTGTGCCGACATCTATTTCAATCGCGAGAAGCGCGCCGAGGGGCGCGCGGCAATCGCGGACATCGGCCACATCAAAGGCATGTCGTATCGCGCTGCCGTGCTTGTTGGCCTGGTCGTCGGATTCGTCTCGTCGCTCTTCGGCGTCGGCGGCGGCGTGGTCGTCATCCCATCACTCTACTATCTCTCGGAACTGCCCGCCCACGCGATCGCCGCGACCTCACACTTCGCGATCTTTCTCACCTCGCCGGTCGGTTTGGTAATCCACGCTGCGCAACACGATATCGACCTGCCCGACGTTCTGCCGCTGGTGGTAGGGGGCTTGCTCGGTGGCCCGATCGGCGCACGTCTTTCGCTACGAATCTCGAGTAAACGTTTGATGACGTTGGTGATGATCGCGCTCGTCCTCGCGGCCGTCTCGATGGTGGCTCGCCACCTTATCTGAGAGCCCGGTTAAGAAACGGCAAAAACGCTCTCGCGCTCAGTAGTCTCTCACGTTCGCCGCCGATGCTACCACCATGGAACCCGATACGCGCCGTACGATCGACCTCTTCACGTTCGAAGACGTGTCATTCGTCTGCGACTGGTTTTTCGATCTGCAGAGCAGTGAAGCGCCGGGGCCGACGCTCGCAGAGTTCGTGCCCGCTTCATTCGTCGGCCACACAGGCACACTCTACCGCCCGAACTAGACGCCGCGAGGGCAACCGTAACAACGAAGGGGGCCGGCGGACGCCGGCCCCCTTCGTCTATCTCACCAACCGGCGTCGGCTACTTCGGGTATGTCATCTCTTTAGGGATGACATACTGGTCGAACTCGGCGGCGGTTACGTGGCCGAGGCCGACGGCGGCTTCTTTGAGGGTCAAGCCTTCGTGGTGGGCGTGCTTGGCGATTGCGGCCGCCTTGTCGTAGCCGATCTTCGGCGAGAGTGCCGTGACCGTCATCAGCGATTGATCGAGGTATTCTTTGATCTTGGCCTCGTTCGCGGTCAGGCCTTCGACGGCGTGTTCGCGGAACATCGTGCACGTGTCACGCAACAGGTTGCACGAGTGCAAGAAGTTGTAGATCATGACCGGGTTAAAGACGTTGAGTTCGAAGTTGCCTTGCGAGGCGCCGAACGAGATCGCGAGATCGTTTCCGAAGACTTGCGCGACGACCATTGTCATCGCTTCGGACTGCGTCGGGTTGACTTTGCCTGGCATGATCGAGCTACCCGGCTCGTTCTCCGGAAGCGTCAGTTCGCCGATACCGGCGCGCGGGCCGGACGCCAGCCAGCGGATGTCGTTGGCGATCTTCATCAGTGCCACGCCGAGCGTCTTGGTCGCGCCCGAGGCGAAGACGAAGTCATCGTGCGACGCCAGCGCCGCGAACTTGTTCGGATGCGAACGGAACGGCAGGCCGGTCAATTCGGCGAGCTTCTTGGAAGCGCGATCGGCGAACTCGGGGTGCGCGTTGAGCCCGGTGCCGACGGCCGTGCCGCCGATCGCCAGATCATACAGATGTGCAAGCGATTCGTTGAGGGCGACCATCGCGCGGTCGAGCTGCGATACATAGCCGGAGAACTCTTGGCCGAGCGTCAGCGGCGTCGCATCTTGAAGATGCGTCCGACCGACTTTGACGATGTCTTTCCAGGCCTTCGCCTTCACATCGAGCGCATCGCGTAGCGCTTTCACCGCGGGCAACATCTGCACGAGTGCTTCGGCGGCGGCCATGTGCATCGCCGTCGGGAACGTATCGTTCGAGGACTGCGACATGTTGACGTGATCGTTGGGGTGAACCGGCTTCTTCGAGCCCATCGCACCGCCGGCCATCTCGATGGCGCGGTTGCTGATCACTTCGTTGACGTTCATGTTCGTCTGCGTGCCCGAACCGGTCTGCCAGACGCGCAGCGGAAAGTGGGTGTAGAGTTTGCCTGCGATCACTTCGTCGGCAGCGGCAACGATCAGATCAGTCTTCTCTTTGTCGAGTTTCCCAAGATCGTGGTTCACCAACGCCGCGGCCTTCTTCAGGGTCGCCATCGCGCGGATCACTTGGCGCGGCATCACGTCGCGCGGCGTCTCGCCGTCACCGATATCAAAATGGATCAGCGAACGCGCGGACTGCGCGCCGTAGTACATGTCATTCGGGACCTGTATCTCGCCCATCGAGTCGGACTCGGTGCGGACCGGAACGCCGGCGAGGATAGTGCTGGTGTGGTTCGTCATAGCCCGGCTATCTTCGCCCCTGGGGCGGTCGGCACGCTACGATAGGGGTAGCAGGCCCCTTTCCGCGCCTCGTGCGGTTAGGGGCGAGCCTTCTGAGCGGCGCGCTCCAGGGTGGTGCCGAGGGCGCGGGTCTCCATGACCTCGTAGATCGTCAGCGGGAAGCGCTTGTCGAAGCGCTGCTTGTTGCAGCGGCCGCACGAGATCGGCTTGTTCGGCATACGCTTGCGTAGGATCTCGTAGCCGCAGTGCTCACAGCGAAAGATATATCGCTTCGACGACTCATTGAGCGCTCGCACGCTACCGAGGTCATGATAGATCGAGCCGAGGCCGAGCTCTTTGGCCTTCTTCTTGAAGATCGCACCGTGGCCGGTATCGCGGAATCGTGCGTAGCACCAGGCGTGGACCATCTCGTGCAACAGCGTCTCCTCGAGCGCCTCCGGGTATTTGCGAAAATGCTTGGGCGACAGCTCGATCAGCAGCGGGTGACCCGAGTAGGTGATGCGGCCGGCGGCACTCGCGAAGCGTTCGTTGTAGGCAACGCGGCAGGTCGGCACCTCGCCGTTGAAACGGTCGTAGTTGAGACGTGCAAAGAGCAACTGAAGATCGGCTTCGGTGGGCAACACGGATGATTCGGTTCGCCGCGCGTCCAAACGACCCATCGTGCCAGACCAATCGAAGCCCGGCGGATTGCCGACGCGCATCGCCCTCCCGATCTTCCTCGTCCTCGGCGGCGGTTTTATCGCGCTGCTCCTCTACTTCCTGAGCATCGGCTACGGCGTCGGAGGCTCGGTCTTCGGCGACGGGAAAAGCACCACGACCCAACAGGCGCCGCAGAGTAACAACGTGCAAGGCGGCCCGCCACCCGCCGTTATGGCACAAGTGCAGACCCTGCGCGCGCGAATCGCCGCACATCCCGAGGACGATATCGCCATAGCCCAGCTCGGCGACATGTATCTCGCCGCCGGGAAGTACGCCCTGGCGATTCCGCTCTACAAGCAAGCGCTCAAGGTCAATCCCAAAAATGTCACCGCTCAGACGGGCCTTGAGCAAGCCACCGCCGGCTTGAAGGCACAGAACTCTTGAGGCTCTATCTCTCGTGCGATATGGAAGGCACCGCCGGTGTCTGCACGTGGGAACAGGTCGATGCGCGAACGCCGCATCCCGAATATGATCGTTATCGCGTCTGGATGAATCGCGAGATTCGTGCCGCGATCGACGGCGCGCGCGCTGCGGGAGCGACGACATTCACCGTCAACGACTCGCACGGTCCGATGCGCAACGTACTCTTCGACGAACTTCCGGATGACATTCGCGTCATCTCCGGTAATCGCAAACCGTACTCGATGGTGCAAGGGAGCGATGGCGGCTTCGACGGCGCATTCTTCACCGGCTATCACGGCGGCATCGGTGACGAAAATGCGACGCTCGCACACACCTATTCGCCGGGCGTGGTCTACGACGTGCGCATCAACGGCGTGACCTGTAGCGAAGCGAGCTTAAATGCGGCGCTTCTCGGCCATTTCGGCGTTCCGTTGCTACTCGTTACCGGCGACCGAACGACCGTCGAGAGCGTACAAGAGCAGATGCCGTGGGTCAAGGGCGCGATCGTCAAAGAGTCGATCGGCTATTATGCGACCGACTCGGTTACGCCGGCACGTGCGCAAGAGATTATTCGCATCGCCGCGAGTGAAGCGATCGAGCACCGCGCAGAGACCGAACTATATCTGTTCGCGCCGCCGATCGCAATGGAGATCGAGACCGTTCGCGTCGATCAAGCCGACCTACTCGGGTTGATTCCGGGCTTCCATCGCGTCGGTTCGCGCGCCGTGGCTTTCGCACACGACGACTTCCCGACGGTCTTCCGCGCCTTCGTCGCCGCGTTTCGGCTCGGCGCGACCGCTTAGTTCTTCGCGACCGCGATAGCAATCAGCGTGAGATCATCGGCGCTGATCGAGAGCTTCCGCATCACCTCTTCGTGGGCGATGATCGCATCGACGCTACCACTCGATGCGGCTCGCTCTTCACGCAAGCGTTTGACCTCTTCCGTCACCCGACCGGCGAGATCCGGGGTTAGCGTAACACCGGCCGCTTCAAGTTGCGCGCGTCGTTCTCGTAAGGTCTGCTCGACCAGCGCGATACCGGAGTGTTTGCCGAAGACGAACTCCGTGGTTCCTCCGACCAACTCCGCCGGCACCGCTTCGTACATGCGGTGGTCGATCAACATTGCATGCGTATGAATGCCCGATTCGTGAGCGAAGACTTTGGCACCGATGATCGGCTCATGTTGCTGCATCGGAATGCCGCTCATCCGCTCCATAAAGCGTGCCAGTTCGCGAAGCTTCTCGTACTTGAAACCGGGGATCTCGATGCCGTAGAGTACGCGCATTGCGACCGCAAATTCATGGAGTTTCACGTTGCCGGCGCGCTCGCCGTAGCCGTTCGCCGTAACCGAGATGACTTTGAATCCGGTCGAGCAGGCGGCGATGGCGTTGGCGGTGCCCAGACCGTAGTCATTGTGAAGATGCGCAACCAGTGGGAGCCCCTTCGGCATCGCCGCGACGATGCGCGACCCGTACCAGTGCATCGCCTCCGGGGTAAGGCAACCGACCGTATCGGGCCAGGCCGGGCGGGTACCGCCCGCTTCTAATCCGCGCTTGAAGTAGGCGATGAAGTAGTCGACATCGCCACGACTGCCATCTTCGGCGCCGAACTCGATTCGCTCCACACCACATTCGCGCGCGTGACCAATTGCGTCGCACTGCAACGCGATATTAGCATTGCGGTAGAACTCCAACGGCAGGTCGAGATAGTTCGCGTCATCTTTACCTTCGAAGCGGAGAAGCGTCTTGCCGATCTTGTACTTCAAGTGCAAGTCGCTACCGCTGGTAAAGATGAAGAACGTCACTTCGCGCGGCTCGATGCCGACTTCGCGTAGGGTCGCGACGGTGACGTCGATATCGTTACGGTTGGAGCGGCACATCACCACGATCTCGACCTCGCCGAGTTCGCCGCGACGCTTGCCCTCCATAACCAGTTGCAAAGTCCGCCGGTCACCCGCGCTCGCCGCCGGAAACCCAACCGACATGATATGCACGCCGATATCGGCGAGATGCTTGGCGATCTCGTACTTCTGCTCGGGCGTATAGCAGACGCCGGGCATCTGCTCGCCATCGCGCAGGGTCTCGTCGTAGAGTCGAATCTCCGCGGGGTCCGGGAACGGAACGCCACGCGTAAACTCTTTCGGGTCGCGAATCAGGCGTTCGATCGGCTCGCGCAGTTCCATACGTTGGATTTTCGCTAGAGCCCCGGAGTCGCCCCGTCCGGCTCCTCGTGGAGATAGACGCGCAGCACCGAGATATCGCGCGGAAAGAAGAGGCCAATTGTCCAGTCGAAGGCGACGCGCAGTTTCCGGTCGAGCCCCGGCAGGCGCGCGAGATAGTAACTACGCCAGAGGAACCAGGCAAGAAATCCGGTCAAGACATGGTTCCCCGGTAGTTGCGCAACCGCGCGACGGCCACCGAGCGAGGCCATCATTCCGAGCGACGAAAAGCGAAACGGCTTCGTCGGCTGCCCACGAAGTGTTGCGACGAGGTTGTCCGCGAGAACCGGGCCTTCACGAATGGCGTGTTGCGCCGTAGGTGGGTGAAAGCCACCGGCACCATTGGGGATAGCGGCCGCATCGCCGAGCGCCCACAGCCCAGGGTAGCCGGGAACACTCAGGTCCTCGGTAACCAGCACGGCACCGCTTTTGCCGTGCGGCAAATCCGCCGCCGCGACCGCCGGCGACGGCCGCACGCCCGCGCTCCAGATGATCGTCTGAGTCGAGATGCGGACGTCGCCGGCCAGATCGAGCGCATCGGCGCTCGCCGCAGTCACCGACGCACCGATGCGAAGCTCCACACCGCGTTTTCTCAGCGCGTGCGCGGCGTAGGTGCCCATCTTCACCGGCAGGCCCGGCAAGAGCGATGCTCCGCCCTCGACCAAAACGATGCGTGGCTCTCCTTTAGCGATGCGTGGATAGTAACGCGCCACACTGCGCAGGAGATCGGCGAGTTCGCCAGCCGTCTCGACGCCGGTAAAACCACCGCCGACGACGGCGATGGTCAAGAGTGCGGCCCGCGCCTGCGCATCAATCGTTGCGTCGGCGCGCTCCAAGAGCCACATCACGCGGTTGCGCAGTGCACCCGCGTCTTCCAGCGTCTTGAGCTGAAAGGCATGTTCCGCAACGCCGGGCAAGCCGAAGGTTGAAGTCGATGCGCCGAGCGCCAGCACGAGATCATCGTACGCGAGCGACTCCGCTTCGCCGCTGAGAATATAGGTGAAGGCAACCGTGCGCGCGGCCGTATCGAGCGCCGTGAACTCGGCGAGCAGAAATCGCGTGCGACGAAGTTGCGAGCGGATCGGGGTAGCGACCTGACGGACGTCGAGCGCGCCGGAAGCAACTTCAGGGACCATCGGCGTGAAGAGCGAGAAGTTCTCGCGGCTGATCAAAACGATCTCGGCTTCATCCGGCCGCAGCCGCTCTTCCAGTCGTTGCGCAACGGCGATGCCGGCAAAGCCGCCGCCGAGAATAATGATCCGTTTCACAACGTGTGCTCTTAGCTACCGCGATGTCGTACCCTCGAAAACCGGGCTTCCTGATGACGGCGGGGAATCAGCGAGCGTGCAGTCCCCGCAACCCGATCCCCACCGCGACGAGGATCAGGGCCCCAAAGACCACACGCTCCGTGATCGCCTGACAAAGATCGGCGGCCCGATCGCGGCCGGCGTTGTGTTGCTCGCAAAGTCCAAGGCCGTTCTCTTCGCCGTCGTACACCTCGGCTTTATCCCGTCGGTGTTGACCTTCGGGCTCTCGCTGTGGTTCTACGTCGTCGCCTTCGGTTGGCGTTTTGCCGTGATCCTTGCGGTCGTTTTGGCGACCCACGAACTCGGACACTTCGCTGCCTTCCGCGCCTACGGCTTGCCGGCTCGCTTACCGAACTTTATCCCGTTCCTGGGCGCCTACACGATGGGGCAGACGCCGACCGATCTCGAGCACGATGCCTACGTCGCGCTCGCCGGCCCGCTCACCGGTCTCGGACTCGCCGCCGCCGCAACTGCCGCATCGGTGGTCGCACCCGATCCCTTCTGGGTCGGTGTAGCGTACTTTAGCGCATTGATCAACCTCTTTAACATGATTCCGTTCTCGCCGTTCGACGGTGGACGCATGGCTCACGCGATCTATTCACCTCGCTCCGATCCGCGCTCGGCAACGAATGACAACGGCGCGCGGTTGCGTGTGCTCGTATCGTACCTCGGTACCGCGGGCGCGTTACTCTGGATCGCCATCCAAGCACATGCGACACTTCCCCAGGGTACGATGCGATGAGCGACAAGGACGCACCGGATTTCTCGATGGTACGAGCAGTTGAGATCCTTGCACGCATCGCCGAAGGGAAGCGCCCGGAATACGCACCTCCGCCGCCGATCGATCGGCCGATGCTGTTCTTTAGCGAAACGATCGGCTTCGAGATCGGCGTCACCACGCGCGAGAAGGCCGAACGTGCGCTCGGCATCGCTTTTTCCTACCCCACACGCGGGTGGCACACCTACGCCGTCAACGGCGCACAACGCGCGTTCTTGAGTGCGTTCTATAAAGACGCTCTGCTGGTCGCTTGCGAACTCTACATGCCGCGCGGCGATCACGCGCCGTCGCTCGCACCGCGAGCACTAACGATGCGGCTCGTTCCCGGCGAGATCGTCCTTGGTGCGACCACCGCCGCGCTCACGGAAGCGTTCGTGCGCGTCCCATCGAAAGCGGCGGCCTTCGACGAGACCTTCGAAGCGCGTTTCCCCGGTGGCGTCGCCTACGCGATGACTCGCAAAGGCGCCATCGACCGGTTCGCGCTCTACACGGCATGAGAGCGGCCGCGCTTGCCATAGCAATACTCGCGTATGCACTCGCCGCGCTCGCGTTTCGCCCGCACGCCGGTTCCGGTCCGATCCTTCGCGACTTCGAAGCCTACTACGCCGCCGGCGCCGCGTGGGATCGCGGTGAGGATCCCTACAGCGTGAATATTTGGCGTTACGAACAACGCATTCCCGGCGTCGATCCGCAGCGCGAACGACTCTTGCCCTTCGTCAACCCGCCGCCACTGCTACCGGTCCTCGGCGCCTTGGCACGCCTGCCGTACCGTGTCGCCGCCGCGATCTGGGAAGCCGCGATCGTCGTTGCGTTGCTTGCGTTGTTGGCGGCGATCGCGGCAACGATACGATGCACAAGCGTTATCGCTCGCGGCGCACTCCTCGTACTTGCGCTCTCGTTCGCTCCGGTATCGAGCGATATCGTCCTTGGGCAGATCGCACTCGTCGCGGCAGCGGCGCTTGCCTTCGGCCCCGCATTGGCATGCGTAGCGGCATTACAACCGCCGATTGCACTCCCTCTGCTCGTCTACGCGCGTTCGTGGCCGCCAACGGTGCTGCGATCGCACCGTCGTCCTACCTCGCGATCCTGCGCGCACACGGTCTGGCCGAGGGGTTTGCCGCCATTCAGTATGCGCCAAGCGCGATCGCCTATGGTTTCGGTGCCACGGCTGCCGGCGCGACATACATCGGCCTCACATTAGCTGCCGCCGCCGTGGTACTCGTGGTGGTGTGGATAACGCGTACGAAGCCGGAACCGATTGTTGCTCTCGCCGGTGCCTCGGCACTGCTCCCGTTCGTCGTGCCGTTCTTCCACGAGCACGACTTTGTTTTGCTCCTGTTGCCGGCACTGCTCGCCATGGCACGCGCCGGCACGTCCCGGATGCGTAGCGTTGCAATCCTCGGCACACTGCTGTGCGCGATCGATTGGCTCGGGCCGGCACAACGACCCGAGGCGAATCTCCAAGCCGCGTTGCTCGCGCTTGCGGCGCTGAGTGCGATCATCGCTCTCTTCGATCTGCGCCTTCGCGACATCGCACTCCCCACCGTCGCAACCGCCGCGGCCTTGCTCCTCGCTGCGGTGCTCGGCGCGATCCATACGACGCCGGTTTGGCCCGGATCGATGCACGCACTCGGCGCCGCCGACGCGAGTACGGCACAAGGCGTCTGGCACGCCGAGCAAAGCGCAGCCGGAATGTTCGTGCCGAATGCGACGGGCGCGTTCTTGCGCCTCATCGCGCTCATCGGCTGCGCGTTGGTCTTTGCCGTTATTGCGCGGCTACCGCAAGCTCCGTCGGATTCCAAAAGTCCATGATCGGGCCTGGGCGATAGCCCGTCACACCGACCGCGATGGTAGAATGCGATGTGCGTTGACTCAACACGACGAACGGAACGTCTCGCGCAAGATGCTCCTGCACGACGATGTAATCGGCACGACGGTGCGCCTGATCGTAGGTTTCGAGCGCATCGTCAAGCGCATGATCCACCACCGGATCGCAATACGCCATGTAGTTTTGTCCACGGGGCGAGATGCGCGAGCAGGCGACGAGATTGCGGATATCCGGGTCGGGTGGAAGCGCCCAGGCATATGACGTGAGGTCATACTTACGCGTCGCCGCGATACCGCCGGCGGCGTAGGACGCAAACAGCTTGTTGGTCGGATACTTCACGTAGTCGAGCTTAACGCCGATCTTCGAAAACCATACCTGCATCATCGCGACGCGCGCATCGAGCCCCGGATTGCCGACGGTTCCGGCAAAGCTAAGCTCTAATACGGCTCCGTTCTTCGTACGAACGCCATCTGCCCCAACGTGCCAGCCCGCGGAGTCGAGCAGTTGTGCGGCGCGCAAAAGATCGAATGCATAGCACGGGGCGTGCGCATCGAATGCCCAGGAGAGATGCGAGATCGGTGTGCAGGCCAAAAATCCCGAGCGGTGATCCACCTTGTCCCACATCAAACGGACGTCGATCGCTCGCGCCAACGCTTCACGCACGCGTCGGTCGCGCAACGCCGGACGGTCGAGGTTGAAGTCGATGTGGCCGTACGACGAGGTGTCGTAGTCGATCGTCCGGGTTCCGGTGATCGTACGGGCCTGTTCGATCTGGGCGTTGGGAACACGAATGTACGCGTCGAGTTCCCCCGTTCGCATCTGGTTGAGCGCCGTATTCGCATCGGGAACGATCTTGTAGATGACGCGCTTAAGGTGCGGCGCCGCGCCCCAGTAGCGAGCGAACGGTTCCATCACCACCTCATCGCCTCGGATCCATCGCACGTAGCGGAACGGCCCGAGACCAATCGGGAGTTGGTTGTATGGGTCGCGATTGATGTCTTTGCCGGAGAGAAGGTGGGCAGGAAGGATCGCCGGATTGGCAACCGGCGTAAAGAAGCGGTTGATGAACGCCGCGTACGGATGCTTTAAGCGAAAGATGGCGGTGTACGCATCGGGCGTGTCGACCCGCGTTATCTCACTCCAGCCTTCACGCGTGAGCACATTGGTCTTCGGGTCGAGGATCGTGGCAACGGTAAAGGCCACGTCGCGCGACGTGAACGGCGCTCCATCGTGCCACACGACGCCGTGTCGCAACTTGAATGTGAGCGACTTGCCGTCAGCGGAGATCAGCCCGTTCGCGCGAGTCGGGACTTCCAAGCACAGCGATGGAACCGGCACGCCCTTGTCGTTGAAGACAAAAAAGTACCCCATCGTAAACGACGAGAGATCGTTGACGATCGTCTGTGTGGAGAGCAAGGGGTTGAGGTTGTCGATGTCCTCGCCGTCGGTCCATCGCAGGACACCGGCTTCGCGCCCGCCCCCGCCGCGCGTGCAGGATGCAAGCGCGACGAGGAGGAGGAGCACGACGGTAAAGGCTTTAGCCTTCACGTCCTTAGATATCGACGTTCATCATGTCGTCGAACTGGGTGAATGATCCGGGCGCGTAGCCCGTCACCTTCTTGCTCACGGCGTAACCGTCTTGGGCTAGATAGAGGTTGATCATCGGCACGTCCTTGACGATCTGTCGAGCCTCTTCAAGAAGAAGCTTCTCGTGCAGCTCGGGATTGTAGCTTGCCTTGAATTGCTCCATCCATGCATCGACCTGTGCGTTGTGATAACGCGTATTGTTCTGCCCGTTCGGCGGGATTTGATTCGACTCGAAGATATTCGAAAGGTCGCCGACCGGATCAGTCCCCCACGCGAAGAACGTCATGTCGTATTTGCCACCGTAGACAATGCCGCCGGCTTGGACGGTATCGAAAAATTGCGCCGGCGCAAACTTGCGTGTCGTGATCTCGACACCGACGGCTTTGAGCTCATCGCGGATAAGTTCGACGCGCGTATCGGCGTCGGTAGCGCCGGTATAGTACGGGAAGTCGAGTGAAAGCCGCTTGCCACCCTTGACGCGGATCCCATCCGGGCCGACCTTCCAGCCGGCTGCATCGAGCAGGGCCTTTGCCTTCGTGACGTCCTGCGGAATCAGCGGGATCTCTGCGACGGTCGGTGCGAGCGGATTAAGGATCGAAGTCGGCGACTCTTCCAGGATGCCGTAGCCGTGGCCGATCTTCGCGACCTGTCCCGCACGATCGATCGCATAGCGAATCGCTTCGCGTACCCGCACGTCGGATACGAGCGGGTGCGTGACGTTGAAGTCAAGATGGCTGTAGTACGACGACGGAACGACCGTGACGTTGAGCGACCCGATCTCCTTCATCGGATTGATGAACGCCGAAGGCACCAGTGGCCAGATATCGACGTCGCCGGTCTGCATCGCCGTCTGTAACGTGTTGCGATCCGGAATCAACTTGTAGATGACTTCTTTGAGCTTCGGCAAGCCTCTCCAGTAATAGGGGTTGGCCTCCATCACCACCGAATCGCCGCGCTTCCAGGCGGTGACGCGGAACGGCCCAATACCGACCGGCTTCGAGTTGTATGCGGCATGGTTGATGTTGGGCAAGTTGCCGAGGAGGTGCTTCGGCAGAATGCACGGGTTGGCGCCGGCGGTTCCGAAGAAGGTCGGCAAGTACGCTGCGTACGGTTTGCTCAAATGATAGACGACCGTATATTTGTCCGGTTCATCCATCTTGGTGATGAGGTTCCAGCCGTCGCGTCCAACAACGTTGTTCGCGGGGTTCATCACCGCTTTGGTCGAGAAGATCACGTCGTCGGCGTTGAACGGCGCCCCGTCCGACCAGCGTACACCACGACGCAGGTGCCAGGTGATCGTCTTCCCGTCTTTGCTGATGCCGCCGTTCTCCTGGGTCGGGATGATCGTCAGCAACTCGGGGACCGGACGGCCATTCGCGTCATAGCGCGCGAAGTAGGCCATCGTCATCTCCGCGATCTGTCCAAGCGTCGTCTCGGTAAAGAGAAACGGGTTGAGCGACGAGACGTCACCGCTCGCATTGGCGATACGCAGGATATGCGTCTTCGCCCCGCCGGTGTTATCACTGCCGCCGGCTCCGCTTGAGCTCTGGCTGCAGGCTGCGAACAGCAGGCAAGTTGCGAGCGCAGCGGCGCGTTGAATCAGACTATTTTTCATTAGATTTCGTACTCCCACGGATTCCAGAACGGCGAGATGACGGAGCTCGGCTTGAAGTTCTTAAGGTCGGTGTTATAGACATACGGCGTTCTGGCCCACGCGACGAAGATCGTCGGAACGTCGAGTGTCAGTTGCTGCGAGACGATCGCGTACTGCTTCTTCCGCTCCGCCTGATTCGTCGTCTGGAGGGCCGCAGCCAACGCCGCGTCGGCTTTAGCATTTTTCCAGAAGAGCGTGTTCTGCCCGGTTGGCCCGAAGTTTTTCGATGCGTATATTGCCGAGTCGTCTGGGTCGCCGGCGGCGACCCAGGAGTAGAGTGCGACATCGAAGTGCCCGCCTTCGAGCACGCCCTGCGGACCGTTTTGGAACATCGTTGCCGTCGGATAGTTCTTCACATCGGCTTGTACGCCGATCTCATGCCAGGCATGTTGCAAATAGGTCTGGAGTGCCTTGCCGTTCGTCGCCTCGGTCTGCGTGGAGAGATTGAACTCAAGTCGCTGACCGTTCTTGATGCGAATGCCGTCGGGGCCGGGCTTCCAGCCGTCCGCATCGAGCAACGCGCGCGCCTTATCCAAGCTGAACGGGTAGGTGGTGACGTTCGAGGTGAAGGCCCACGAAAGCGTCGGATGCTGATCGGAGATCGCCTTGATCGCGGAACCGTGATCAAGCTTGGCGATGATCTCGTCCTTGTTGGTCGCGTATGCCAACGCACGGCGAATATTGATGTCCTGTAGTAGCGGCCTCCTCAAGTTGAAGTCGATGTGGCTGAACTGGAACGAGTCAACCTGAATCGCCTTGAGCCCGTTGGCCGGATTGGCTCCGAGCGCCTGATAACGAGGCCAGAGGGCACCCGTTCCGCGCGCCAGCATGTCGATTTCGTGCGTCTGTAGCTCAGTGAACTCCGTATTCTCATCCGGCATGATCTTAAAGATCACTTCTTTGAGTTTTGGGGCTCCACGGAAATATTTCGGATAAGCGTCCATACGCACGAGTGTGCCGCGTTCCCACTCGACGACCTTGAACGGCCCGCTACCGATCGGCATAGAGTTGTAGGGTGCGGTGTTGATCGAGCCTTTTCCGTCCATATATTTCGCCAGGAGATGCTCGGGTAGGATCGGCGCGTTACCGTTGACACTCCAGAGTTGCTGGAGAAATGGCGCATACATCCGCTTCATATGAACGACGGCGACGAACGGGTCAGAGCAGTCGATATCTTTGATGTCTTTGTATCCGTCGGTAGTAGCGACATTGGTCTTCGGATCGATCACCACTTGCCAGGTGAACTTTAGATCCTTGCACGTCAGCGGAACACCATCCTGAAACGTGATGTCGTGTCGCAGCTTGTACTTGATTGTGAGGCCGTCCTTGCTCACATCACCGTTCGCGACCGTCGGTATCTCGGTGATTGCATCGGGCACGGGATTCGCATGGTCGTCATAACGCACGGTGTACGAATAGATGAACATAGAGAGATCACCGGTCGTCGCGTTGCCGTTCAGCACGGGGTTGAGCGACTTGAGATCCTGGTTCTCGGAGAACGTGAAGACGCCCGGATGCGTCCATGCGTTGCCGCTCGCGGAGGAAGCGTCGCCGCCTGCCTTAGAACACGCGGTCAGAGCGACCGCCGCGATGACGGCCGTGCCGCCGATACGTTGCCAAGTTTTCAAAACCGCTCCTCAGTGTGTTTCGCGCATGGCGTCGGGATCGAGTCCGTTCGCAATGCAGTAGGTACGATAGGCGTCGGGGGCGATCTCCGACGGTTTGATCTCGCTGCGCCCGCCCCAAAAGACGTTGGTGTATCCGAAATCGATTCCGGCTTCGCGCAAGTGCTCGTCGATCGCCGCTTTGTGATCGAGCACGACCTGTTTATCGAGGCCGTGGGCAACGGCCATAACGTTGACGTTACGAAACTCGGGGCCACCCTCGCGCCAATACGCATGCGTTATGATGAAGTGGCGGCCGACCTCGCAGCCGGCTTCGATTTCGCGTCCGACCGGTACTTGCCAGTGGAAGAGCGCGTTATAACGGGTCACGCGTTCGTCGCCTGCGGTCGCCTTGACGTGTTCGAGGAAGGTCGAGAACCGACCGACGACTTTGCGTTCGTTGAGCGAGCGTGCGAGCGTGTAGAACTCCTCGAGCGAGACGCCGGCTTCCTCGGCTCGCGCGCGCCACAGGTCGCGCATGATCTCGCTCGGTGCGAACTCGCGCTTGAGCGCGGTCAGCACCTGCCACTCGGTCGCAGTGAGCTCGACGATATTGGTGTTGAGGATCTCGGCCGGCTCGTCGGCGCGCGCACCGGGCGCAAGCCCGCGGCGACGCACGTGACCGACGCCGAGTGCGAAGAGATGTTTGGCCGGCATCAACAGGAACCGCTCACAACCGGTCTTCGTGCACAAAAACTCGGCATGCTTGCGCAGCGAATATCCCTGCGGGACCTTGAGCGTTGTCCAAAGCCGATAGTTCGAACCCGGTGAGACCGAGTCGGTCGATCTGATGACGACATGACCCGAGAACGGGTCGTCCTTCACCATATATTCGAACGCCGCTTCCAGCTTCTCGGGAGGGACTTCCCAGGCAACCAAAGCG
>CAJDXE010000031.1_pt1 | contig 23009 bp, 17 predicted proteins | sample 7391781 | NCBI WGS metagenome assembly CAJDXE01 (sample SAMEA7055730, study PRJEB34461) | soil metagenome | biome: terrestrial ecosystem; feature: Peninsula; material: soil | place: Antarctica | collected 2016
GCTTGCCGAGCAGTTTGCAAAGATCGGCGGCTATTGTGAGACAGCGCGCAACGAAGGCGCGAAAGAGCTCTTCGGTGGTACGCCGGCGACGCTTGGCGAAGGTTTCGCAAACGGGATGTTCTGGTCGCCAACGGCCTACGAAGCGCGCCCCGAACACCGGATTGCGCGCGAAGAGGTCTTCGGCCCGGTCGTTGCGATCGTGCCGTTTACCGACGAAGCGCAGGCGATCGCGCTTGCCAACGACTCCGACTACGGCCTGGCCGCAAGCATCTGGACGCGTGATATCGGCCGCGCCGCGCGGGTAACTCGCGCACTGAGGAGCGGTTCGGTCGCGATCAACACGCCGTACTCGGTCTTTCCCGGCGTTCCGTTCGGTGGCGTGAAGCAGTCCGGCTACGGTCGCGAACTCGGCATGGAGACGATGCGCCTCTATACCGAAACCAAGAGTGTGATGACCTACACCGGCGAGAAGCCGATCAATCCGTTCGGAGTTTGAGCGTATCGAACCACTGAAAATCGGCACGACCTACTGCACCACGTCAGGGACGCTGTGGAAAGACGGCATGTACTTTCCGCGCGGGACCGCAGTGATGGTCGTCGGCATGCATCTCGATCAAGGATTCTGCGTGCGCTTTCCGATCGAGGTGGACGACGAGCCACTCGAAACCTGGGAAGACTGGTCCGAACGCGACTTCCTCGCTGACGCCGGGTCGATCGAACACGCCACCCCGTTGGCGGAAGCGGTCCTGGCCGAAGCGCGCGAGGTTCTCGCCGACGCCGAAGACGGTTGCCACCTCCATCTGCACGAGGAAGAGTAGTCCTCCTCCCGCCATGTGCCATGCCGCTGGCAGAGGCATCCGACCCGCGCCCCCGAGTCATCGACGCAAGAAAACCGTAGCAACGAAGCGAAGCGTGGAATCGTCCTATAATAATTGGGTTTTTTCGAAAGGATCCACGCTTGCTCTCACGTGTAACACTCGCGCTCGCCGCGTTACTGTTCGCGTTCGCTCCCATAGTGGTGCGAGCCGATAGTACCGATGCGACCATTCAAGGTACGGTTCGCGCCAACGGCGCGCCCGTCGCCGGCGCGCAGATCATCGCAGATGGTCCGAGCCGCCGCTCAACGACCTCGGATGCCTCCGGTGCGTTCACGCTAACGCTTCCCCAAGGCATCTACCGCGTCTCGGTCAACAAGGGCGGCTTCTTGCCGGCCTCGATCGATAACGTGAGCCTGGTCTCGGGGCAGTCGCTCCCGATGACCGTCTCCCTTACTGCAGCCGATTTGAGCTCGCTGTCGACGATCGCGCGCGTTAGCGCCCGCGGCCGTTCCAGCTCGATTAACACCGGCGCTGCGGCGACGGCGTTCGTCGATCGCACCGAGATCACGAACCTCGCGAATCCGCAGATCAACGACTACGTCCAGCGCATCAGCGGTGCCGTTGTCTCGCACGGCTCGAGCTCGCCGAATACGACGATCTCGCTTGCCGGTTCGCAAGCCTACGAGTCGCAGGTTCTGCTTGATGGTCACCCGCTCGCGGGCGGCCGTTACGGTTCGTTCTTCTCGCAGTTCGTCGGTTCGTATCTGCTCGGTGGCATCGAGACGCAGATGGGTCCCGGCAACACCACCCCGTTCGCCGGTACCGCCGTCGGCGGCACGGCTAACTTGGTGACGCCGAGCTTCACCCGCAACTCGACCGCTGAGCTCACGCTCGGCTATGACGAGTACGGAACGCAGAGCTCGAACTTCCTCGCCACCGGATCGCTCGGCAAACTTTCATATGTCGCCGGTGCTGGTTCAGGCGGCGAGAACGGCCCGTTCGTCAACCGTCAGGGTTGCGTGCTCGGCACGACCGGCAAGTCCACGTGGAACTCGCCGGCCTCGACCGGGATCATCACCTTCTGCGGGCCGATCAGCAGCGCGTACGGTTCGCGCGGTCAGGTAGCCAAGCTGCGCTACGACTTCTCGGACGCAACGTCGCTGGAAGTCGGCTACCTCTCGACGCAATCGTCGTACCTCCCGCAGGCGACCGCCTACGGTGTCGACGCAGGCGCCGTGCCGATCGCCGGTTGTATCCCCACCACCTTGGCCCACATCTCCAGTGCAGAGTGTACTTCGCCGTACGCGGCGAGCCACGTCGGCAACCCGACGCAGGGATATTTCTTCTACCCCGGTTCCAACGTGTACAACGTTATGCCGATCTTCGAAGGTCAGCTTCGCACAGCAATCGGTCAGAATACGTTGCTGATTCGTCCGTATGCCGGATCGATCCAGCGTATAATCGACGGATCGGGCGAAGCGAACTACCCGACGTTCTGGTTCCCGGCAACAACGAGCGATGCGTTCTGCACCGCCGGGGCATACGGCAGCGTCGCCCCGACACAGGTCGGCGGATTGAAAGAATGTATGCAGGGGCCGTACAGCACCTACGAACACGATAAGTTCACAGGAACGACCTACTCGTTCATTCATCCGATGGGTCAAGACTCGTTGGACTTCACGTACGACTATCACAGCGATGAGACGTACGCGTGTGCCGGCGGCGGTGCTTGCACCACGCAGGTTCCCGACACCACCGAGAAGTTTAACTCGCTCTCGGTGACCGGCGACTTCGCGTTCGGCGGCAACGTCAGCGCTAAGGCCGGTCTCTACTACACCGATTGGCGTATCCTCGGCACGCAGGCGGGCCCGTACAACGGCCACTCCTACCCGACGGCACCGCTCAATCGTTCGGTCAGCCGCTTCGATCCGCACTTCGCGTTCACGTGGCGTCCGGCCGATAGCACCTCGTATCGCCTTTCCTACGGTACGTCGACGACGTTCCCGTACGCCGGTATCTCCAGCGGCGCTCCGTCGCTCACCGCGCCCTCGGGCACCGGTGCCGCGACCTATACGCTCAACGAGAAGAACCCGAACCTTACGCCGGAGCACGCCGTCGAGTACGACCTCGGCGTCGATCATCGCTTCGGCAACAACGGCATCCTCAGCTTCGACCTCGAGAACAACGTCATTCATGACGTCTTCGAGAACGCGCTCGTGCCGTACAGCGATCCGCTGCAACCGCAGATCGGACTCGTCAGCTACTCGATCAACGCCGCTTTGTTGAACTCGAAGATGGCGCTGCTCAGCTATCGCTATGCCCCGAAAGTCGGGCTTGGTTTCCAGGCGAATCTCGCCGCGACCAGCTCGATCGTCAGTGGCGTTCCGCTCTCGAACTACCCGACGGTAGCGAGCGGACAGTTCGGCTCGCCGGCCAACGGCGTGCAGCAGTGCAGCGACGGCGGCAACAACGTCTGTGTTCCTTACCTCAAGGGTTACGGACGCATCGACTACACCACCGAAGCCGGTAACTATATCGGATTCGGCGCGGACTTCGAAGGGAAGAACAACACGTACTTCCAGCCGCCGTTCGTGATGTTTGATCTCGTGATCAAGCACCCGGTGACGAAGCAAGTCGACATGATCATCTCAGGACAGAACGTGTTCAATACTAATACCTACGGGAACTTGGTAACACCGAACGCGGGCGTGACCTTCACCGGCGAGAATGCTGCCGGAACCTACGGCCCAGCCCTCGTCAGTGGAACACTTCCGTTCCCGCTGATCCCCGCGCCGGCGCGGACGATCCGCTTCCAGCTCCGCTGGCACGTCAACCGCTAATCGCGGTAACGTGAACCACGACAAGGGCGTCGGTCGCAAGACCGGCGCCTTTGTTCTCGATTGGATAAAAAAACGCGTCGATCATACGATCGGCGCGTTTTCGATTCGATGCAGGCGGACTTAACCGCCGAGGGTGAAGCCGGGGTCCCAGTTGCTGGTACAAGCTTGGGCCTGCACGGCAACATTGGGTGGCGTCGTCGGAGTGTACTTATAGACCCAGCAGTAGCTCGTCGCAGGCGTAAGGCCGGTGAAGACCGCTTCGCCGCCTGTTGCCGGATTGCTGGCTGGGCCGGTGGTAACGGTCGTGATAATCGTCTGGTCGACGACCGGAGCTGCAGCAGTACCGCTGTTTGCATGTAACTCGATCGGCTGATTGTAGAGCAGGTTGCCCTGGTAGCGCGCGACGATCGTCGCGACGGTACCCGTGGGTACAACCGTCGGGGCCGGAGTCGGCGACGGTATAGCTCCACCACCGCTGCCGCAGGCAACGAGGGAAACGACGGCAATCGCCGCGGCAAATCGGTACTTGATGGACATAGCGCCGACCTGTTCGGGTAGCTGTACCCGCGTGCCTCTCGGGAGATTTTCAGGTTTGGGCTTCGAAATACCGCGCGGATTTCGCGGCGATCTGCGCATAGTATTCACGGAAGAGGGCGGCGGCGACGTTACCGGGCCAGTGCGCCGGGAGAAGTTCGCTCGGTAACCCCGGGTCGATGTAGGCGAATTTTCGAAAGTCATGGACCAGCCACATCCGCTCGACGAACGCCGCGCAGTCGTCCAACGCGTCCGTAGCCCGCTCGGAGTCCAGCCGCTCGCGGTAGCGTGCGATGAACCCCTCGTAGGCGCCGGCGATGGCGGTGAGGTCCCAGCAGCGCTCGATCAAGGCGCGATCCGTGCCCGGGCCGCGGTACTCGCCGACGAAGAGGTCGATCTCGTTCGGAACGCCCGCTGTCTCGGCGGCCTCGCGAGCGTCGGCCAGTCCGTCGTTCGGCGAAATCCAGGTCGAAGCGGAGAGCGGGGCCCAACCGAGCACGCTCAGATCCTTGCGTAGGCGGTCGCGCCGTTCGCGACGCGTCTCGCTGACGCTGTACGTAAGCATTCGCCAGCGCCCGTCCCACTCAATGACGGGACCATAGACGCGCGGGCTGACCAACTCGATGCGGCGTCGCCCCCGCTCGGTGACGGCGTAGAAGGCCTTGCTCCCGCGGCGGCTCGCGACCAGCCACCCCTGCCGGGACATACGCGAGACAGCCTGGCGGACGGCCGCCTCCGAGATATCGAAGGCGCTCATCATCTTGACCAGTCCACCGATCCAGATGGCGGCATCGGCCGAGCCCGTCTGGTGGACGAAGTCGCCATAGAGCGTGAAAATGAACGAGTTTGGACGGGTTACCTGGCGGATCACCGGGGTTGACACCTCTGTAAGGCGGGGGATAGCATAACGGTATTCTCACGACATGACGAACTTCCGTCACATGCTAACGAGGTACCCTGTTGAGTCGCATCTCTACGTTCGACGACTGGATCGACCTGCTCAAGGAATGGCAGTCGGATATCGGCCTTGATCAGGAACTGATCGACCGGTATATGCCCGGTTACACCTTCGCATCCAAGTACGGCGATCTGCCGACCTCGGAGATATACTTCGGCGACTTCAAGGGCGAACGCCGCTGGGATACCGTGTTGGAGATCCCCGATCAGCGCATGCGCGATGCGGTGCAGAACATGGTCGTCTATCAGGGCGACACCGAGTTCGCCTCCAACGAGCAGCAGCGATTCCTCGTCGGCAACGCACCTTCGGAGTACGATCTCGCGTCGTTGATCCGTATCATGGTCGAAGAGACGCGCCACGGCTATCAGATGTGTCACTTGCTGGTTCATCAGTTCGGTAGCGAAGGCAAGATCGAGGCGCAGAAGATGCTCGAACGTCGCGCCTACGGCAAGAAGAATCGCCTACTCAATGCGTTCAACGACGATGTCACCCATTGGCTCGACTTCTTTGCCTACACCAACTTCATGGATCGCGACGGCAAGTTTCAGTTGACGATGCTCTCGCACTCCGGGTTCGCGCCACTGGCGCGCTCGATGGGGCCGATGCTCAAAGAAGAAGCCTTTCACATGGGTACCGGCATCACCGGTCTGCGTCGCATCGCTAAGGCCGGCGTGATTCCGGTTCCGATGCAGCAGAAGTACTACAACAAGTGGATCTCCGGTTCGCTTGATCTGTTCGGTACCGATCATTCGGGTTCGGCACAGTGGGCCTACGCCTGGGGTATCAAAGGCCGCGTTGATGAGGATAAGACCGCCGATACGGCTGATCGCGAGAGGCTGAACGAGCGCGCGCGCGAGCAATTCTACGAAGAGATTTCGAAGACGGTCGATCGCGTCAACGAAGTCAACGTCGCGCAGACGAAACTCTACGTTCCCGACATTCGCTTTAATCGCCACATTGGCGCGCACGCGAGCGAACACTGGAGCATCGATGGTCGCCGCCTCACGGAGGCCGAATGGGTCGCATACATGCCGAGCGTCCTACCGACGCCGGCCGACGATGCGGCCCTCGCCGGCTACTTCAAAAATCCCGATTGGATTGTCCCCAAGGGCAACCTGAACTAAGCACCGCATCCGAGAAGAAAGATTATAGCGATGAGTGATAACGGAACGACCCAGGCGACGCCGTTCGGGCGCGAAGCGCGCCTCTTCGACGGCAAGCGCGTCATCAATTTCTCGAAGGACGGACACGTCGGCGTGATCGAGATCGACGATCCCCCGGCGAACACCTACACGCACGAGATGATGCGACAGTTGGATGAAGCGATTCTCGACGCGCGTTTCGATGCCGATGTCGAAGTGATCATGCTAATTGGTAAAGGCGAGAAGTTCTTCTCGGCCGGCGCCAACATCGCGATGCTTAACAACGTCACCCCCGAGTTTAAGTACATGTTCTGCCTGCACGCCAACGAGACGCTCTCGCGCCTGGAGCAGACGCCGAAGCTGGTGATCGCCGCACTCAACGGTCACTGCGTCGGCGGCGGTTTGGAGATCGCGATGGCGGCTGACATCCGCATCGCGCGCAAAGACGCGGGCAAGATCGGTCTTCCCGAAGTTGCGCTCGGCGTACTCCCCGGTACCGGCGGCACCCAGCGCCTCGCCCGTTTGGTCGGCAAGCCGCGCGCGATCGAGCTGATGGTCACCGGCAAGACGTTCTCATTCGAACAGGCCGTCGACTGGGGCATGGTCAGCGATATTTACGAAGGCGACGGAGCGTCGTTCCGCGCACAGGCGCTGACCTACGCGAAGCAGTTCACTTCGCCGAACAAGGCGCCGATGGCCGTCGGTCATATCAAGCGCGCCGTACAGACCGGTGCCGAACTTCCGCTCGAAGCGGCACTCGCGCTCGAACGCGAGCTACAGAACCTGCTCTTCAAGAGCAGCGACGCCAAGGAGGGCATCGCCGCCTATAACGAAAAACGGATGGCCAAGTTTACCGGGAAATAGCTCGTCTGCCCCGAGCGAAGCGAAGGACCGTTGCGCACCCCTCCGAAGCCTCGTCGTATGATGAGGCTTCGTTCTTTTGTCGCGGTGGCCGTGATCGCCGGTCTTGGTATCGTCCCGATGGGGCAAGTGGCTCCGGCCGGAAGCGGCGATGCCGCCTATACGGCGCTGGCCAAGTCCTATTTCGATGCGTCGTTCAAGTTGAACCCGTCGTCGGCGACGTCGACCGGCGTGCACGACTACGACACCCAACTCGGAGATTTCTCGGCAGCGGCGTTTCGGCGTGCACTAACCGCGGACCACGATTGGCTTGCTAAGCTCGGTGCGATCGATCGCACGACGCTTTCACCCGAGGTTAAGGTCGATGCGACCTTGCTCGAATATGCGCTCAAAGACGACCTGTTACTCAACGAGACGTTGGGGCAGTGGCAACACAACCCCGACATCTACACCGGCACGGCATCGGGCGCGATCTTCGTGCTGATGGGTCGCGAGTTTGCGCCGGCGGCGACGCGTCTGCGCGATGTCATCGCGCGCGAGAAGGCGATCCCCGCGATGTTGCAAGATGCGCGTAAGAATACGACGACCGTCGATAAGGTCACACAAGAAATTGCCGTCGACGACGCAACCGGCGCTGTCGACTTCTTTAAGACGAGCGTTCCCGAGGCGTTTACAACGGTCAAGGATCCGGCGTTGCGTGCGCAGTTCGCGAAGGCGAACGCCGCGGTCATCGCGGCCATGGGTAGGTATGCGCATTGGATCAAGACGATCAAACCGAGCGGCACCTACGCGATCGGCGCCGATGCGTATAAGAAGCGCCTGCTCTACGAAGACGGTCTCGACATCTCGCTACCCGCCTATCTCGCGATCGGTGAGAAGGCACTCGAACAGACGCGTGCCCAGTTCATCGCCGTAGCCAAAAAGATCAACCCGAAGGCATCGCCACTAGCGGTCTATCTCTCGATCACCAAGGTCCATCCGAAGCCGGGTGCATTGCTCGGCGTCGCACAGAACGATCTCAATCGTCTGCGTGCGTTCATCGTGAAGAAGCAACTCATCACGCTACCGGCTGACGCCAATATCAAGGTCATCGATACGCCGGCCTTCGAGCGTGCCACCACCGAGGCCGCCGAAGATTCAGCCGGTCCACTTGAAAAGGTCGCTACCCAAGCGTACTACTACGTGACGCCGGTCGATCCAAAATGGAGCAAGAGCGCACAAGAAGAGTTCCTGGAACAGTTCAACGACTACGAGTTTCCGATCATCTCGGCGCACGAAGTCTATCCCGGGCACTTCACCAACTTTGCGATCGATCGCCATCTGCCGCTGAGCCTCACTCGACAGATGCTTGGCTCAAGCGTCTTCGCCGAAGGCTGGGCGCACTATAGCGAGCAGATGATGGTAGATGAGGGCTGGGGCAACGGCGACCCCAAGGTGCGGCTTGCACAGTTGGAAGAAGCGATGTTGCGCAACTGTCGCTATGTCGTCGGCGTCGGTCTGCATACGGGCGGCATGACGATCACCCAAGCGCAGAAGCAGTTCACCGATCGGTGCTTCCAGCCGCAGCAGGTCGCCGTAGGCGAGACGTTGCGCGGAACCCAGGACCCGATGTACGGCTATTACACGCTCGGCAAACTGATGAATCTCAAGCTGCGCGCAGACTTTAGGAAGAAACTCGGCGCTGCATACACGCTGAAGAAGTTCCACGACGCCTTGCTCGCGCACGGTGATCCGCCGCAACCGTTGCTGCGGCCGTTGATACTCGGTGCCGACGACGACGGTAACCCGCTCTAAGCGCATGATACGAGTACCGACGTGATTCACGCTCTGACAGAGATGCCCGAAGGTGCCGCGTTTGCGCTCTCGTTACTCTTGTTCTTTTCCTATGGGATCCTGGGGTTGTTGTTTACGCGGCAGATTCTCGACCGTTCGGGTGTGGCGCGCACCCAACCGGCGATCGCCGGCTGGGCGACCTGCTTAGCGGCACTTACCGCGTTGCTCTATACCTTCGTGATTGCGAACATTTGGAATAACGCGAACCTTGCACGAGGCCGGGTGAGCGCCGAGGGCGCGGCGATCCGTCTTCTCTCGCGCGATCTTGCACCGTCGTCGCGCCCGCTACTGCGCTCGTACGCGTTATCGGTCGTAACCGACGAATGGCCGACCCTCTGCGACGGCGATGGTAGCTCGAAGACGGCGGTGGCGCTGACGACGCTCGAAGACGCTGCCAAGCCGGTCAGCGACGGCGCACGTTCGGATTTCTACACGCAACTCGGGAATATTGAAAACTTGCGTGACATGCGGTTGCAGGCAGCACGCCCGAGCATTCCGCCGGAGATCTGGCTTTCGTTGCTGGTGCTCTCGGGACTCCTCCTCGCGGTGACGTTCTTTGGGCATCTCGAACATTTGGGCTTTCATATCGGCTTGACGTTGCTACTCGCGGGAGCTCTTGCAACGCTCTTCTGGCTGACGATTCAACTCGACTTTCCGTTCTGCGGCGGCACCGTTGTCGGTCCTGACGCGATCGTGGCCGCGCTGCGCGGGATCGGATAGCGCGATGCAGCGCTGGGAGACGATGCTCGCCTTACTCGCCGTCGTGCTGGCGAGCGCCGCCGCGTTCCCGCTCGGCCTACGCATGCCGCTGGCCATAATTGCTATCATTCTGCTGATCACCGTCGGGGTCGCGCGTCTGCGTTCGCATAATAACTCACGTCGAAGCATGCACATCCCCGATGCTGCCAACCGGGCCGCTCGAATCCGAGAAGAACGCGAAGACCGCCTCCACCACTAAGCGCTCTAACTTCGGCAGATCCTGGTGAAGGACGCGTCTCGAAGGGGCGCATGGGGCAGGGGCGAAGGCATTTCGCATGGTTACGGCATTTATTCTCGTCAACGTCGAACGCGGTCAGATGAAAGCGGTCTCTGAAGGACTGCTACAGATCGACGGTATCGCCGAGGTCTACTCGGTTGCGGGGCCGTTCGATCTCGTTGCGATCGCGCGTGTGAAAGAACACGACCAGTTGAACGATCTCGTAACCGATCATCTCGCGGCGCTTGAGGGCGTGGCCTCAACCGAGACCCTCATCGCATTCCGTGCTTTGGCGAAGAAAGATCTCGGCATGCTCTGGGATATCGGCGTCGACTAAGACGCTACGGTTCGTCGGTTCGGTAGATGACGCCGCCGGGTGATGTGATCGCCCGTGCCTTGCCATCGACGATGGTCGTGAAGCGCATCCGCTCCGGCGTCCACGCATCGCTACCGACGCGGAAGAGGTTGCCTCCGAGCGGAGCCAAGAGCGTTCCGTCGTCGCCCATCAACCGGCCCTTGCGAATGATCACGCGCATATCGTTGAGATAGCCGCCCTCGTCGGAGATGTAGTGGCCGGTATAGGCGTTCCAGATCTTCGGATAGGCGAACGTCGTCGGACCTTTGTAGCTTGCGCCGGTGTACCAGTCGGCGCCGAAGGACCCAGAACGTATCCTCGCCGGAGGGATAGAGCGCGTACGTTCCGTGTGCATCGGTGAGTGTGGCGCGGTCACCCTTTGCGGCAATGGTGAACCGCGCTGCTCCGCCGCGAAGCACATAGCTCCCGACATAGGCAGACGCGTGATCGACGGAGAGTGGATCGTCAGCTTTCGGTTGTGCGGGAAGCGGCTTGCCGAGCGTATAGGCGCGCAACGTATCCAGCGCATAGCTCACGAACTCACACGGGCGAGGCCCGACATAGCCGATGTTGGACATTGCGATCACGCCGTATCCGCGTGTCAGGTTGAGTTGCATACAAGACGTATATGAAAGCACGCCGCCGGTATGAGCGACGTAGCGATCACCGTGCATGCGTTGGTCGGAAAGACCGTAGCCGTAGAGTCCGTACATCCCCTTGCTGCCGTCGCCCATCTCTTTGCCGTCGGTAATCGCCGGAGAGGTGAGCAGATGCCAGCTCGACCGGGAAAGTAATCGCCCGTGTGGGCCGACGCCGCCGTTGAGAATGTAGCGCATGTAGTTTGCCATGTCGCCGGGCGTCGAGAGTATCGAACCCGCGGGGTCGCTAAAATGGGTGGTCGGTGTGACGACAAGGCGCGGATGTACCGGCGATGCTGGTCGATCATCATCGGCATAGATGTAGCCGGTCGCGGCGTCCGCCAGCGTCTGCGGCGACCACAGCGTCGTGCTGTGTGTCATGTCGAGCGGTGCGAAGATGCGCTTTGCAATGCTGGTGGCATAGTCGCGTCCGTCGAGCTTCGCTAGAATCGCGCCGAGTGTCGAGTAGCCGACGTTGGAATACGACCAATGTGTACCGGGCGCGTAGCCCGTCTCCCAGTTCCTCAACGCTACGACGCCGGAGATACCCTGCTCGAGGCCACCATCGGGCAGACCGCTCGAGTGCGAGAAAAGATCGTGCACAAGTATCGGACGATACTTCGTATGAATCGAGAACCATGGCAGGTAGTGTGTCACCGGTGCCATGTCGTCAAACCGCTTTTCGTCGCGTAGTTGCAAAAGCGCGCCGGCGGTGAACGACTTGCTGATCGAGCCGATACCGAAGCGCGTCGCCTCCGTAACCGGGCTCTGCGTCTCACGATTTGCATAGCCGGTGGTGATGATGCGCAGGACGTTCGTTTTATCGACGATCGCGACGCTCATCCCCGGCGCGCCCTGTCGCGCCAGCGCGACGGGTGCGAAGGCGGAGATTGCGTCAAGCGTCTGTTGCAACGTCGGTGCCGGTACGGATGACGGAGCGACGGGCGTGGCGCCGAGCATAACTACGGCGAGAATAAGAGCACTAAAAGAGCGCAAGTTGTGCATGTTCCTCAAGATACTCGGCGTTGAAGCCGGCGGCGCGGACGCGATGGACGAAGTCCTCGAATCCATGGTTGAGTAGGACCTTGCGCGGCTGCGCGCGCTCGAGATACTGCAGGAGCGACGGATAGTCGGCGTGGTCGGAGAGCGCGAACGAACGATCCGCGCCGTAGCGATACGTGGATCTACGGTCGACGGCCCAGCCCGTCAGCATCGCCGTCCGTTTCCGACGATTGCGTAGCGCGCGCGGCAGACCGCGCCCCGAAGGCGGCCAGACCAACGCCGACTCGGGATTGTAGGCCGCCTCATCGTAGGTTGTGTATGGCGGCAAGGCCACGCCTTGTTGTACGTAGACATCGCTAATCGCGGCGATGGTAGGATGGACGGTGACGGGGATGCCGGCGCGCCCAAGTAAGGCGATCGCCTCTTGGGCCTTGCCGAGCGAATAGGCGAAGAAGATCGGCACCGCGTCGGCTTCTAACGTGTGTCGCGCCCACGTCGCGATCTCGGCGTAGAGTTCTTCGCGCGGCGGAAAGACGTATTGCGCGCGCCCGAAGGTGCACTCCATCAAGACCACATCGCAGCGCTTCACTTCCGGCGGTTCGCACGTCAGCGAGTCTTCCAGCTTGAAATCGCCGGTATAGACAAAGCGCCCGTGCTCGCCTTCGATCATCAACTGTGACGACCCGAGTACGTGTCCCGCGGAGAAGAGTTCAAGCCGATGCTCGCCTTCGATCCATGACTCGTTCATCGCGTGCTCTTCGAAGACACATGGCGGTCTAGGTCCGCGCCGTTCGAGAAAGGAGGTCTGTGCCGGACGGCTCGCGCGTTTGCGGAAGCGCACTCGGCAGATCGCCGCGGTATTCGGCGTCGTTACCACGGTTGCGTGTTCGCGCGCATGGTCGGCGTGGCCGTGCGAGACGTAGCCGCGATCGCGCGCGCGCATCGAGTCAACCCACAGGTCCAACTCGGCGACGTAGAGCGACTTTCCTACCAGCGAAAACACGACGAACGAACGTTCGATGCGATGGGTGCAACGTCCGGCTCCCTTGATGGGTTACACGGGTATGAAAGTCTACGAGAACCTGGCCGACACGTTCGGCAATACGCCATTAGTGAAGCTTCCGCGCATGGCCAAGGGCCTCGGCGCGACCGTCTTGGTAAAGATGGAGTCGTTTAACCCGGCCGGATCCGTGAAAGACCGCATCGGCGTGGCAATGATTGAGGCCGCCGAGCGCGAGGGTCGTCTGCGACCCGGCGTCACCATCGTCGAGCCGACCTCCGGCAACACCGGTATCGCGCTTGCTTTTGTAGCGGCAGCGAAGGGCTACCCGATCATTCTCGTCATGCCGGAGACGGCGACCATCGAGCGTCGCAACTTGCTACGCGCTTACGGTGCGCAGGTCGTGCTGACGCCCGGCCCCGAGGGCATGAAGGGCGCGATTGCTAAGGCCAACGAGATCCGCGCAACCGATCCGGCGCGGTATTTCACGCCCCAACAGTTCGATAATCCGGCCAACCCCGCGATTCATCGTACGACCACCGGCGAAGAGATTTGGCGCGATACCGATGGAACCGTCGACATCCTGGTCGTCGCGATCGGCACCGGCGGTACCATCACCGGTGCGGGCGGCTTGCTTAAGGAGCGTAACCCGAACATCAAGGTGATCGCCGTCGAGCCCGATACATCGGCCGTTCTCTCGGGCGATAAACCAGGACCGCATAAGATCCAGGGTCTCGGTGCGGGCTTCATCCCGTCGATTCTCGACACCACGCTCTTCGACGAAGTGCTTCGCGTCACCGATGCCGATGCGATCGCAACGACACGCCGCGCGGCTCGCGAAGAGGGCATGCTGGTCGGGATCTCCTCCGGTGCCAACATCTGGGCCGCACTGCAAGTAGCGGCGCGTCCGGAGTCGAAAGGCAAGACGATCGTGACCATCGGCTGCGATACCGGCGAACGCTATTTGAGTAACCCGGTCTTCACCGACCAGGAAGCGAATATCGTTGAGCCGTCGCTCATCGCGACCGTCTAAGGACCATCATCTCGCCGCAATCAGCATCGCTCTTCGGAGAACCACTTGTCGAGGTCACGCGAGGTGATCTCGTCGAGTCGGTGCATCGCATGGCGGCATGTGCAAGCGACGCGAAAGGCACAGCCTACATGGAGATCGGCGACGTAACATCGCCGGTCTTCTTGCGTTCCAGCGCCAAACCGTTCATCGCCGCGACAGCGATCAAGGCGGGCGCGCGCGATGCTTTCGACCTTACGCCGGCAGAGATCGCGGTGATGTCTGCCTCCCATACCGGCCAACCGTTCCACATCGAAGCGGTAGCGTCGATACTCTTCAAGATCGACGCGCAGCCGGAGGATTTGCAGTGCGGTGCGCATCTGCCGTACGACGAAAGCTCCGCGCGCACGCTACTTCGCAACGGCGAAGAACCGAGCGCACTGCACAACAACTGCTCCGGCAAGCACGCCGGAATCCTCGCGCTCTGTCGCCTGATCGGTGCGGAGTTCGACGGCTATCTCGAAGCATCGCACCCGGCCCAACAGAAGATCCTCGCATTCTGTGCGCGTATGAGCGACGATGATCCCCAACGCTGGCCTCTCGGCGTGGATGGCTGTGGCATCCCGGTCTACGCGACCTCGCTACGCAAGGCTGCACTCGCGTTCGCACGCTTCGCGACATTCGAAGGCGTCGCCGACCGCGATGCAACGGCGCTACGTATCGTGCGTGACGCGATGATCGAGCATCCGGAATATGTGAGCGGAACGCACGAGTTCGACGCCGCACTGATGCGGATCGGCGCCGGTACCATTGCCTGTAAGGCCGGTGCCGAAGGCGTGCACGCGGTATCATCCTTGGCCGGGGGTCTCGGATTCGCGAGCAAAGTGATCGACGGTGCCTCGCGGGCTCGCGCGCCGTTTACGGTCGCGGCCCTACGCTCGCTCGGCATTCTCGATGACGGGCAGGCGACGAACCTCGCCGCCTTCGGCAGCCCGGTCGTGTATAATCGAGCGGGGAAGGCCGCAGGCGAGATCCGCTGTCGCCCCATCGTCGCCATCGAAAAAGCGAGATAAGAACTGAATTGTCGAATTACCTCAACCGCTTAGCGGAACGCGTTCTCGTCTATGACGGCGCTATGGGCACCGAGCTCATGGCGATGGAACTTCGCGCCGAAGACTTTGGTGGAGAACGCTACCTCGGCTGCTATGAAGCCTTGGTCCTCGGTCGTCCCGACCTCGTTCAATCCGTGCACGAGACCTATTTTGCCGCCGGTGCCGACGTCGTCGAGACCGACTCGTTCACCGCGTCGCGGCTCAAGCTCGATGAGTTCGGCTTAGGCGAGAAGACGTACGAAGTCAACTTCAACGCCGCACAGCTCGCGCGCGCCGCCGCCGCGAAGTTCGCGACGCCGGAATGGCCGCGCTTCGTCGCCGGCTCCATGGGCCCGACCGGCATGCTGATCTCTTCGTCGGATCCGGCGCTCTCGAAGATCACCTTCGAAGAGCTCGCCGCGCTCTACGGCGAGCAGGCGCGGGCGCTTGTCGAAGGCGGCGTGGACCTGCTACTGCTCGAGACGATGCAAGATCTGCTCGAACTAAAGGCTGCGATCGCCGGCATCCATCGCGAGTTCGCCAAGGGGCTGAAGCGCGTGCCGATCCAGGCGCAGCCGACCCTGATCACCGAGGGACGCATGCTCCTCGGCACCGACATCCGGGCCGTCTGTGCGACGCTCGGCGCGCTCGACGTCGATATCATCGGTTTGAACTGTTCGACGGGCCCCGCGCAGATGCGCGACTCGATGCGCTACCTATGCGAGAATAGCGCGAAGCTGGTCAGCGTCATCCCCAATGCCGGCCTGCCGTTAATGGGCCCCAAGGGCGAGACGATTTATCCCGAATCTCCGGAAGAACTTGCCGCAGAACTCGCTGATTTCGTCCGCGAGTTCGGCGTGAACGTCGTCGGTGGATGTTGCGGCTCGACTCCGGCGCACATCCGCGCGATTCGCGAACGGATCGACGCGCTCGAAGCGAAGGGTATTCGCGGCCGCGTGCCGTCGCCGAAGCCGCTGCAGTGGCTCGCATCGGCCATGACCGCCGTGCAACTCGAACAAGAGCCGCGCCCGTTGCTCGTCGGCGAGCGGATCAACGCGCAAGGATCGCGCAAGCTCAAGCGCCTCTTGCTCGAGGAAGATTACGACGCGATCGGTCTGGTCGCACGCGAACAGGTCGAGGGTGGCGCTCACGTACTCGATATCTGTTGTGCGCTTACCGAGCGCGTTGACGAAGATGTGCAGATGCGCGAGATCGTACGCAAGCTTGCGCAGTCGATCGAAGCACCGCTGATGATCGATTCGACCGAGCCGAAAGTCGTCGAAGTTGCGTTGCAAAACTATCCGGGGCGCGCGATCATCAACTCGATCCATCTCGAAGCTGGTCGGAAGAAGCTCGACATCGTTGTACCGGTCGCAAAAGAGCACGGCGCGGCGCTGGTTGCGCTAACGATCGACGAAGCCGGCATGGCCAAGACGGCCGCGCGCAAACTCGAAGTCGCGAAGGTCATCTACGACATCGTGGTCGGCGAATACGGCATTCCGGCCGGCGCTCTCATCTTTGACGATCTCACCTTTACGCTTGCCACCGGCGACCAGGAGTTTGCGGCCTCGGCGATCGAGACGCTCGACGGCATCCGCTTGATTAAGCGTGAGCTACCGGGTGTATTGACCTCGCTCGGGGTGAGTAACGTCTCGTTCGGACTCAAACCGGCGGCGCGCGCGGTCCTCAACTCCACGTTCTTGCATCATTGCGTCGAGGCCGGCCTCGACCTCGCGCTCGTGCATCCAAAAGAGATCACGCCGTACGCGGAGATCGACGCGGAGATGCGCAAGCTTTGTGATGACTTGATCTTTAATACGCATCCGGATGCGCTCCAGCATTTAATCGAACGATTCGAGAACGTCACCGTCGAGAGCGCCGCATCGGCAATCGACGAGGACCTCGATCGCCCGATCGAAGAGCGCATTCATCTAGCGATTCTGCGCCGTCGTAAGGACGGCATCGAAGCGAAGATCGACGAGGCGCTGTTGGGCCGGTCGCCGGTCGCGGTGCTCAACGAAATTCTGCTGCCCGCGATGAAGGATGTCGGCGACAAATTCGGCGCCGGTGAGTTGATCTTGCCGTTCGTCCTGCAGTCGGCCGAAGTGATGAAGCGCGCAGTCGCGCATCTCGAGCAGTTCCTTGAGCGTAAAGAGGGCACGACCAAAGGTACCGTCGTGCTGGCGACCGTCTTCGGCGATGTACACGATATCGGGAAGAACCTGGTCAACACGATTCTTACCAACAACGGCTACACGGTGCATGATCTCGGGAAGCAAGTCCCGATGAACGTGATTCTGGAGAAGGCTGTCGAAGTCGGTGCCGATGCGATCGGGCTCTCGGCCTTGCTCGTCTCGACCAGCAAGCAGATGCCGATCTGCGTCACCGAACAGGATGCACGTGGATTGCTGTTTCCGGTGATCGTCGGCGGCGCTGCGATCAATCGCGACTTTGGCCGGCGGATCTCGCTGCTCGACGAAGGCGCGCGCTTCTTCGAGCCGGGATTGTTTTACGCGAAGGATGCATTCGAAGGTCTGGAGATCATGGATCGCCTCACCTCCGAAGTCGGCGCGCGTGAGACGCTTGTTGAGCGTGCACGCACCGAGGCATTCGCTCAGCGTGACAAGGTGCGGGCGCCGGTTGCGCCGCGCAGCAACGTGCCCGTCTTCTCGGCGGTGAAGAGCGACCTTGCACCGGTTCCGAAGCCACCGTTCTGGGGCCCGCGCGTTCTGCGCGATATCGACTTGCGGGCGCTGTGGTCATGTTTCGATCTGCGCAGTCTCTATCGTCTCTCGTGGGGCGCTTCGAATACGAAGGGCGCCGAGTTCGACCGCTTGGTACGCGAGGACTTTGAGCCGCGTTTGCAACGCTATCAGGCGATGGCATTGACCGGTGATCTTCTTCAGCCACGCGTCGCCTACGGCTATTATCCGGCCGCCGGCGTCGGCGACGACGTCATCGTCTATGATCCGAACGACACCTCGCGCGAAGTGGCGCGCTTCAGTTTTGCGCGTCAGTTGGGTGGCGAACATCTGTGCCTCGCCGACTACCTCCGCGAGCCGGAGAACGGCAAGGCCAGCGATATGATCGCGCTTCAGGTGGTCACCGCCGGTCGGCGCGCGTCGGAGCGGACGGAAGTACTGCAAGCCGCCGGCGACTATACCGAATCGTATTTCTTGCACGGATTCTCGGTGCAGAGTGCCGAGGCGTTGGCAGAGTGGTCGCATCGCCGCATCCGTCGTGAGCTCGGTCTCGCCGACGAGACCGGCAAACGCTACTCGTGGGGCTACGGGGCTTGTCCTGATGTCTCGCAGCACGAGACGGCGTTCGCCTTACTCGATGCCCGCGAAGCGATCGGCGTAGACCTGACCGCAGGGTTCCAGATCATGCCGGAGCAGTCAACGGCCGCGATCATCATGCATCATCCGAAAGCATCCTACTTTAATGCGGCAGCCGTGCGGGAACTCGACGCAGTCTAGGGCGAACGTCCCGCGACGATGAGCATCGTCCATACTGTCTTAATCGTGCTCCTGGCGGCCATCGCCGTCGTCTATGCCACTGTCTGGATCCGAGAGGTCCGTCGCGCGAAGAACTTCGCCTGGCCGAAGCCGATCGAATATGTGATCGGCTTCGTCACCGACTTCTTAGATACGCTCGGCATCGGATCGTTCGCGGTGACGATCGCACTCTTTAAGCTCTTCAAGACCACCCCGGACGAGCGGATCCCCGGCACGCTCAACGTCGGCCATGCGCTCCCCACTATCGTTGAAGCGCTCGTCTTCATCGCCATCGTCGGCGTCGATCCGCTGACCTTGGTCTCGATGATCGCTGCGGCCGTGCTCGGTTCATGGTTCGGTGCAGGAGCGGTCGCGCGACTTCCTCGTCGCGCCGTGCAGATCGGTGTTGGCGGTGCACTGATAGTCGCAGCCGTCCTCTTCGTTATCAAGGCACAAGGGGCGATGCCTGCAGGTGGCCATGCACTCGGCCTTACGGGCGGCACGCTGATCTTTGCGGTGGTGGTGAACTTCTTCCTCGGTGCGTTGATGACGCTCGGCATCGGCTTGTACGCGCCGGCGATGATCTTGGTTAGCCTGCTCGGTATGACCCCGCTCGCCGCCTTCCCGATCATGATGGGTTCGTGTGCGTTCTTGATGCCGATTGCAAGCTGGCGCTTCATCAAATTCGACGCATACGCATTCAAGTCGGCAATGGCCCTGACGATCGGTGGTATCCCCGGCGTCTTGATCGCCGCCTACATCGTCCACTCGTTACCGCTTTACGCTGTCTACTGGCTGGTCGTGCTGGTGGTCCTCTACGCGTCCATCTCGATGTTGCGTTCGGCGTATGTCGAGCGCAAGGTGGCTCCGGTCTCCGGATGAACCCCTTCGGATCGGGGCTCTCGACCATCTCGGCGATGATTACGCCCGCGATCCTACTGCTCGGGCCGCTCGCCCGAAGGTGTCGTAGACAAACTCGCCGCCCACGATCGTTCCGATGACCTCGTGTTGTGCGTTCCAGATCGACAGATCGGCGCGCATACCCGGCGCGATGTGCCCCATCTCGCGTTCGTGTCCGATGATCGCCGCCGCCTTAGCCGTGGCGGCCACAACTGCGCGCTCGAACGGCAGGCTCGCATACTCCATGTAGTTACGCACCGCTTCATCGATGCGCAACGCACTGCCGGCGATGGTACCGTGTTCATCGCGTATTACGCCGCCTTCGATGTGATAGCCGGAGCCGGCCGGAGGCATACAGTCGGTCGCGAGTACGATGCGATCGCTGAGTATGCGATGCAACAGTTCGATCATCTCGGGCGCAACGTGTTGCCCGTCGCAGATCACTTGCACCAGGGTGCGCGCGTCTTGTACGAAGGCCAGGAGGATCGACGGATCACGATGGTCGAGTGGCGTCATGCCGTTGAAGGCATGTGTCAACGAACGGTAACCTGAGCCGATGGCGAGCAGACCTTCGCGATAACGGGCCGAGGTATGACCGGCGGAACAGACGACGCCGTTCTCTATGAAGACGCGCGCGGCCGCATCGGCGCCGGCCACCTCAGGAGCCATCGTCACCATCAGGAGCGTCCCTTTGCATGCATCGACCATCTCTTGAGCGCGTGTCGCAGATGCCGGAATGATCCATTCACTGCGATGCACCCGACGATATTTCGGATTGAGAAACGGTCCCTCAAAGTGAATGCCCAGGCACCGCGCACCACCGGCCCCGTTCTCTTGCAGTTCGTGTGCCGACTCGGCGATATCGCTGGCGGCGTGGAGCATCGACTCCCAGGGAGCAGTCATCACCGAGGCGACGAAGCCGGTCGCACCGGCGCGTGCATATTCGGCAGCGGCGACAGGGACGGCGTTGCCTTGGTCACGATTGAAAAGAAACTCGCCGGCACCGTTGGTGTGCACGTCGATCAGGCCGGGCGCGATGATCGTTCCGTCCGGGAGCTCGCGATCACACGGGCCTTCGGCCGGAAGTATCTCGGCGATGCGCCCACGTTCGATTGCGATACGACCGTCTACAGCGGTGCCGTCGCCAAGTGCGAGACGCGCTGGGCCGAGTGTAAATGTGGTGGGGGTGAGAACGTCGATCATGGAGCTTTCATGCGGCTTCGACGGGGGCGAAATTGCTCCCTGATTTAGGTGTTCTTCCCGCCGAAGAGGCGAGTTAAGAGTCCACCCTGCGGTTTTACCGGCGCCGGCTCCGTCTGCTTCTGTACGGCGGCGGCGCGTTCGGCGCGGGCTAATCGGGCCATATGCGTCTCCGCTTGGTTCTCGATGGTATCGACCAGCGCTCCAAACTCGTTCCACGCCTGGGGAGCTTGCCCGCTTGCTTTCGCGCGGGCATACTCGTGAGCCGACACGGTGAGCACGCGGGTGGCCGGAATATTGCGTTCGTGCAGATAGCTCTGCGCGAGTTTCACCACATCGCGACGCTCGGATGCGGTCTCGTTGTCGGCGATGGTGTGGGCGAAGAGCATCGGCTTGCCGAGTTCACCGATGCGCTCATAGAGTGCGAGTTCTCTATCAGAGAGTTGGCGCGAGAAAAGACACAACACCGCGCTCGCCTTGGCGGCAACGGCAGCATTGACGTCTTCGGCGTGTGTCTCGCCGGAGTCGAATGCAGGCGCGTGTACCAGTACCAGTTCGCGCGGATGCTTCCATGGCGTCAATCGCAAAACCGGTGAAGTTGCGGCGGCGGCGACCGTCTGTGCAACCGGGATTTCGCTCCACGTTCCGTCGCCGGAGAGCGCATACGCGCTATCGGCATCGCCGTAGCGCACATGAATCGGGTAGAGGGCGCTCCCCGCGACATCGTCGTCAAGAACGGTGCTTCCGGCGAACGCGTTGATCAGGGAAGACTTGCCACGACGTAAGGCGCCGAGCACGGCGACGCGCCAGCGTTCCGGGCGTAAGCCCTTGTTGTAGAGTGCTTGGTCGAGTGCCGGATCGGTGTGAACGGCACGCACCTTAGCGGCGCCGGGATCGGCGGGCGCGATCTCTTCCTCGTGTGCGAGAAACTCATCGACGGTCGCCCGTACCCGGTCGCACGCTTCGATCATCCGCAAGCGGCGCTGTGCGAGTTCGGTATCGCGAGTTTCGCCTGCGCCTTCAGCTTGCGCGGTGAGTGCACGATCGATGCTACCGAGCCGGGTATCGCGAGCACGAAGCGCGCCCGCCGCGAGTGCTTTAGACAGATCGCTATAGATGTGAACGACGCGTGTCGCGATATCGTGCGCGAAGCCCGCGAGCTCGGTACGCAAACGCGGAAAGATCTCACCGCGCAGATCAGCGGTAAGCTCGCGCTTCATATACTTGCCTACCGGAGCGGCCGCGAAGCGTGCGGCGATGTCGTGTACGAGCCCGATCGCCGGTCCGCCGATCGCATCAAGCACGATCGTTGCGGCGATGGCACGATCCGGTTCGCCGTTCCACAGACTGGTCCCGGGCTCCGCACCGAAGGCGCGCGCGGCAGCGTCATTGAGCGAGAAGGCAATGCCCGTTCCCTGCGGAGCGCGTGCGATCGCAGTGCGCAGGTCGTTGACGCCGGCTTGCGCAACGCGCGCGGCAAACGCACCGACGACCGCAGCCATCGTCTGATCGACGAGAACGTGCAGACGCGCACGATCGCGGAGTCGGGCCACATCGGCGGTATCAAAGGCGGACGAGAGCGCACTCTCGGCATCGCTTGCGAGGTGGGTGCCGGCCTCACCGATGGCGTTGCGTTGTGCATGCTCTGAGGCAAGCAGTTCGGTGCGGCGTTCCGCGATGAGTGCATCGAGCGCGTCGATTGCGGGTAACTCGGTTGCGCGCTTTGCGCGCAGGGCGTCTTCCGTCAGCGCCAGCATCGCGCGATCAGCGTCGATCTGTGCTGTTGCTACCTCGGCCGCGCCATCGGCTTGTTCCTCGGCACGCCGCAAGCGAGCACGTCCGGTGCGACTGATCAATGACGCATCGAGCGCCGAGAGGAACTGCGTAAAACGGCTCTCCTCGATCTCTGCATCGTTGCCGTCGAGCACGCCTTCGGCGTATTGCCGCGCCGAGAGCGCATAGACGTACGTGCCGGGTGCGTGCACCGCAGCGAGATTCGCGATTCGGTCGTGGGCGTGCTCCCAGGCGGGCTTGCCGTCGGAGCCGGGCTCTTGCCAGAGATCGATCTTCGTTTGCACGATGAAGATCGAATCGATGTGGCTGCGTACGATGCCGAGAAATGCGGCGTCGCCCTCGGTGAACGGCTGCTGCGTATCGATGAGGTAGAGCACCGCGTCGGCCGTCGGCAAGAAGGAGAGCGTCATTCGCCGATGGGCGGGGTTGATCGAGGCGAGGCCCGGCGTATCGGCGACCACGAAACCGCGTTGAAGAAACGGCGAATCGGTCTGCACGCGCACGCGCACCGGCGTATCGGCTTCATCTTTGGTGGCATCGTGGAGGGTGCCCGCGTCGCCG
>CAJDXE010000008.1_pt2 | contig 22633 bp, 20 predicted proteins | sample 7391781 | NCBI WGS metagenome assembly CAJDXE01 (sample SAMEA7055730, study PRJEB34461) | soil metagenome | biome: terrestrial ecosystem; feature: Peninsula; material: soil | place: Antarctica | collected 2016
TGGCCGATGTTCTGCGGCGTGTATGTAAGCGGGTCGGTGACGATCAAGTTGTTACCGGCGGTAACGAACCATCCGAGCGAGGCACCGCCGAGGATGGCGCGATCATCGAGCGTGATATCGCCGACGCGTGTGCGCTCCGGCGCCAAGGTCGGCGTCGAGAAGTACGGATAGTACAAGTCCTCCGCCGTCGGCGCACGGAACGCGGTCGCTGCGTTGACGCGCAGCGTCAGTTCCTTATCAATGGCGAAGATGCCGCCGAACGAGGGTGAAAACGCACCGCCTTGGCTCCCGTCACGCTCGCCGCGAAAACCCGCATACAGGCTGCTACCGGAGCCGATCGACCAGTTCTGTTGTACGAAGGCAGCGCTCTGCGAGAACGGGTGGAACTCCAGAGCGTCGCCCGGCGTGCCGTCGTCGATGCGCGTTGCGCCGTGTGAGAAGTCGACGCCAAGCAACGTGCGACCGTTGCTGCGGTCGACGGTGGTGCGCAGGCTCGCCTGCACGCGCGACTCGGTGAGCAACTCCGCATAGGCGGGCGTCCCGGGCCCGAGATACGAGTCGGGACAACTCGCGTCGACCGGCGTGTCGCAGGTGTAAGCCAGGTCGAGCGACGTGCCGGCGAGTTCGAGCGTCGTTGTCGCATTACCGTGCCTGGCATCGAGCGTCAGGTGCGCATCGCGGGTGACATCGTTCTGACGACTCGTCGCCGAGAGGTAGCCGGTTCCGCCCGGTGCGCCTTGGTGTCGATCGGCGATGCCGGCGGCAAACTTCGCGTCGATCGCGTCGAACGTCTTGTCGAAGGAGATGCGTGCATCGGTTAAGCCGTAGTCGGCGTTGACGCGCGAGGTGCCGTCGGGCAGCGGAAAGGCATCTACACCGGTGCTACGCTCGAACGAGAGGTTCGGTGTTTCGACCCGTAAGGCGTTCTCGCCGAACGAGCCGGTGCGCGCGCTGACGGTCGTTCCGTGCAACGGCGTGGTGATGATGTTGATGACGCCGCCGATGGAGCCGGATCCGTAGAGTGTTGAGCCGCCGCCCTCGACGATCTCGATACGTTCTACGCCACTGGTAGAAATCGCCGCGAGGTCGATGTCGCTGATCTGTGCGCCGCCGGCGGTGGTTCCGTCGATCAACACGAGTACTTGTGCCGATGACGAACCGCGAATGCCGACCGAAGCGGCGGCGCCGCCGGGGCCGTAGCGAACGAGGTTCACACCCGGGATCATCGCGATTGCATCGGCGATGGTGTGGTAGCCGCGACGTTGCATCTCGGCCTTGCTCACCACGTAGGTTGTGCGCGCGCTTTTGTCGGCGGCTTCAGAGCTGCGGTCGCTGGTGACGACGTTGGCTATCTGCGGAGGCGACGACGGCGTGGGTGAAGGTGCCGGCGCGGTTTGCGCGGCTACGGTAAGCGGAAACGCGAGGAGTGCGACGGCGGCGCAAAGCGCGCGCCGAACGGCGAACGATGTCATGATACGACCTTCCCTACATGCGAGGCTGGTTGTAAGGAGTTTGCGTCGGTATCCTGACTTGCGGATCGTAGCCTGAGATCGCTCTCGTGTCCGGGCCTTCCCACCGACGAATCGGTAGTGACAGACGGACGGCTCCCCGCTTACAGTGGCGCGACCGTGCCGGTATCGAACCGGCTTCCCGCGCGCAAACTCCGGAGTAGATTGTCCGGCGCTTGTTAGGTAACGCAGGCGCGGGGTCCTGGGCATACGAACGTGCGGTTCGTGATTTCCCGCATCGTAGCGACGTTTCTTGCCCTATCGCTCCTCGGAGCGAGCCATCCGCAACGGATCGTCGCTCTCGTGCCGTCGTTGCTCGAAGACCTCTGCGCCATCGGTGCGGCGGGTCAGGTTGCAGGCGTCTCTTCCGCAACGAGGGACGTGCCGTGCGCTAAGGGAGTATCGGTAGTCGGTGATTTCTCGAGCGTCGATACCGAGAAGATCGTCGCCCTTCGCACCGACCTCGTGGTCGGCATTCCGGCGCAGCGCCATCTGATTGAGCCCCTTCGTAGCGCCGGCGTGCACGTCGAATTGTTTGACGACGATAGCTACGCAAGTATCTTCACGGACATCAGCGCCCTCGGTGGCTTGACCGGTCACGAAATACAGGCGATGCGTCTCAATAGAGCGTTGCGAGCTGAGACGGTGCGGCTCACACGCAACCTCTCATACAAGCACCGCCCGCGCGTCTTCGTCGTGCTCGGCACGGGCCCGATCTATACCGTCGGTTCAACGTCATACATTGCGACGTTGATCCGCCTTGCAGGCGGATCCGACGCGGTGACCTCCCTCGACGGCGCGTACGGCGCATATAGCCCCGAAGCGCTGCTGCGTTCGCAGCCCGATGCCATCATCACCGACGGGGCAGTCGGACTGCCTGCGGTGCTCGATCGCGAGCCGTGGCGTTCGTTGAATGCCGTGAAGCATCATCACGTCTTCATCCTGACGAACGCATCGCTCTTGGAACGCCCCGGTCCACACTACAATGAAGGTCTACGTTGGCTCATCGAACGTTTGAAACCGCTAGCAAGCTAGGCGGCGTTCCGGCGATCGTCATCGCCGTCGATCTCGGTAATCCGGCGCATCCGATCGAGCCGGAGCTCGCCGAGTTCGAAGCGCTCGCCGAGGCGGCGGGAGCGCGCGTGATCGAGCGCATCGTGCAGAAGCGCCGTTCGGTTGATCCGGCAACCTTGATCGGCAGCGGTAAGGCGCTCGAACTCGCAGAGATTGCGAAAGAGCGCGAAGCCGGGTTAATCTTGGTCCTCAACGATCTGCGACCCCGTCAGCGTAAAAATCTGGAGAAAGTCTTGCCGGTCGCGATCGTCGATCGCACGATGTTGATACTCGACGTCTTCGCCAAGCACGCGCGCAGCCGCGAAGGCAAACTGCAGGTCGAACTCGCGCAGCTGAAATATCGTCAGTCGAATCTCATCGGTATCGGCGTTGATCTCTCGCGCTTAGGCGGCGGCATCGGCACGCGCGGCCCCGGCGAGACGAAACTTGAAGTCGATCGCCGCCGCATCAACACCCGCGTCGCGGTGCTGGCCAAACAACTTGAGGACGTGCGCCGCCAACGCGAGACGCGCCGGGCTGCGCCGCATCGGGAGCCGCTCTTTGCGCTGGTCGGCTACACCAACGTCGGGAAGTCATCCCTACTCAACGTGTTGACGCGGAGCGACGCGCTGGTTGCCGATCAGCCGTTTGCAACGCTCGATCCGACGATCCGCAACGTCTTCCTCGGCGACGGCAGGAACGCGCGCCTAGCCGACACCGTCGGCTTTATCACCGATCTCCCGAAGGATCTGGTCAACGCCTTTCGCGCGACCCTCGAAGAGCTGCGCGATGCGGATCTGTTGGTGCATGTGCTCGATGCAAGCAACCCCGACTGGCCGCGGCAGAAGGCGGCGGTCGAGGCGATTCTCCACGAATTGGAGCTCGACGCTAAGCCGCGCCTGGTCGCGTTCAATAAGTGCGACGCGGTAGCGGGTGGCCTGCCTCTAGAGACGGGCGCGTTCGCGGTGAGCGCTCGTACCGGCGCGGGTCTACCCGAGTTGCGTGCCGTACTTGCCGAACACGTGCCAGGGCGATGAAGCGTTACGCCGCCGCAACCGTGATGATGGCGATGCTCGCCGGGATGAGCGCATGTGCAAGCCGTCCCGACGATGCGTTCGTCTCTTCGGTGCGCGCGCTGCGCCCGTCGGTCGTGTTGTTGACGATGAAGTTGCCGCCCGAGAACAAGAAAGATCCTTACGACGACGGCTACGGTAGCGGTGTGGTGGTAGCAAGTGGAGCTTGGGGTAGCGACGTGTTGACCGTACAACACGCGATCGACAGCGCCTATGATATGCGCGTTACGATCGGTGACAAGAAGAAGGTCGTCGCGACCACGCTTGCCTTCGATGCAAACCTCGATGTTGCGCTGGTGCGTATCGCCGAACCGAACCTACCGTTTGCACGGCTCGGCACATCGAAGTCGCTTGAAGAACAGCTCGGGCGGCGCGTCGCGTTGATCGGCTATCCGATCCCGGATGAGTTCAGCGATGAAGGGCTTGGGCTTGCACCATCGCTTGCGAGTGGGATTCTCTCCTCTGTCCGCAAGGACGCCTTCGAAGTCTCGATGCCGATCGTCCCCGGCGAGAGCGGCGGCCCGGTATTCATCGCCGATACCGGCGAGATCATCGGCCTCGCCGACTCGCGCTTCGATGACGAACGCAGCATCGGCTTCGCCGTCCCCATCGACGACGCGAAAGCGTTCCTCCATCGCCACGACAGCGAACACGGGTTCTAGCTAAGCCTGTCATCCCGAGCGTAGGGCCGAAGGCCCGTAGTCGAGGGACCGTGTCGGCGCAATGCAGCGCGGCTGCCCCTCGACTACGGTCGCTGCGCTCCCGACGCTCGGGATGACAAGCTTGCTATGCTCGCGATGACAGCGATTGCTAGGCCTTATCGCTCCATGGGATTGAAGCTAGGCGGTAGTATTTCGCGATCGTGTTGAGTTCGGGGCCGTAGGTCTCGCGGATGCGCGTATAGTCATGCCAACTGGCGTCGGCGTCGCGGAGGGTGAAGCCGGCGTGAGCTAAGCGCTTGCGCGCAACATCGAAATGTTCGCGCGCGCAACCGGGATCGCGATAGGAGCGGAAGTGATGACGCTGGACGAGTTCGTGGGCGGCACGACGGCCGACGGCGAGCATCAACTCCGCTTCGCCTTTGTGCACGTCATCGACGGTGGTGACGATGAGCGTTGCGGCGTCGAGTAGGAGACCGAGCGTGCCGACCCAACTCTGACGCTTGTCGTTCGACCGAAAGTAGCAGAGTGTCGGGAAGGCAATCTGGCTCTGTGCGACCATCGCCGCCCAACGCTGACCGTCACGCATCACCTGTGGTAACGAGTCCGCGAGCTTCGCATACCCGTGCGTCTCCAAGAGCGCCGAACCGCTCGGCGGCGTGCCGGCGCGCGCACCGAGGGCGATGACGTACTTCTCGCGATTGGCGAACGAGCCGAAGATGGAGAACAGGTACGACGTAACGACGGCGACTAAGCCGAGGCCGACTGCGCCGTCGAAGATTGCGAGAATGCGCACCGTTGGCGTTACCGGAGAGATATCGCCGAAGCCGATCGTCAGCATCGTCGTATAGGCAAAATAGATGCTATCGCGCAAGCCGAGCGGTTGCGGATGAAGCCCCGCGCGAAACGTATAGAAGATCAGGCCAAAGCCGAAGCCGGTCATCGCCGCCCAGACGAGGAGCATGATGATCATGTTGAACGGCGCGAAGTTGGCAAGCACGTCCTCTTGGCTGGCATCGGGGTACAGATTGGCGATTCGCGGCCACAGGCGCCAGAGATACTGGGTCTGAACCGTGCTCGCCCGCCAATGTACAAACGGCGCGCGCGGAACGACGGCCGTTTGAAAAACGTCGCGTAACGCGAGCCAGATCAGCAAGACACCGGCTACCCCGGCGACAATCTCCGGCAACATGGATTCGACCTTCGTCGCCGGCCCGCCGCGTTCCGGGGAGCGGGCTTCGTGAGCCTTGCCCTCGTCGTCGTTCTGTTGATGTGCGCGGTCACCGGCCTCGCGCTCTTCGCCAAGCGCGCGAACGTGCCGTATCCCGTTGCCTTCGTCATCGGCGGTGGCGCCTTGGCGTTCGTGCCGAATCTTCCGCGCGTCGAGCTCAACCCTGACTGGATATTCCTCCTCGTCTTGCCACCGCTACTCTTTGCCGGCGGATGGTCGACCGACTACGTCGAGTTTAAACGCAACCGTAGCGCAATCGGGTTGCTGGCGATCGGCCTCGTCGTCTTTACGACGGTGATCGTTGCGGTCGTCGCGCACGCCTTGCTACCGGCGCTCACCTGGCCGTTGGCCTTCGTGCTCGGCGCGGTTGTTGCGCCGCCCGATGCGGTCGCTGCCGAAGCGATCTTGCAGAAGCTCTCGGTACCGCGGCGCATCGCTGCGATTCTCTCCGGCGAGAGTTTGGTCAACGACGCAACGGCCCTGGTATTCTATCGCTTCGCTATCGCCGCGGTGATCGGCGGCACGTTCTCGCTCGCCCAAGCCGGGCTCTCGTTCGTCGTTGTCGCGATCGGCGGCATCGCGACCGGGCTCGTCATCGCGCTCGCCTTCGAGGGCGTGATGCGTCTACTCTCGCGAGAAGGGCTCGACGATCCGACGATCTCCAGTGCGATCGGATTGATCGCGCCGTTCGCCTCGTATCTTCCGGCCGAAGCGTTGCACGTCTCGGGCGTGCTCTCCGCCGTAACCGCCGGCATGTATCTCGGCCGGCGCTCCGCACATTTCTGGGATTCGGAGACGCGCTTGATCGGCGGCGCCGTGTGGGGGGTGATGATCTTCCTCCTCAACGGCTTCGTCTTCGTCTTGATCGGTCTGCAACTGCCACAGATCATCGCCGGCCTCTCGAACGCGCCGCTACATTACGTCACTGCCGCAGTCGCAATCAGCGTGGCCGTCATCCTCATCCGTCCGCTCTGGATCTTTCCGGCGACCTACTTGCCCCGGATGCTGAGCAAGAAACTGCGTGAGAATGATCCACTCCCGAGTTGGCGTGCGGTCGTGGTTATTTCATGGACCGGTATGCGTGGAATCGTCTCGCTCGCCGCGGCCCTAGCGATACCGCTCACCGGCGTTGCGGGCGCGAATCTCGGCGAAGCGCGCAACGAGATTCTCTTCGTCGTCTTCTGCGTGATCTTCGCGACCTTGGTGGTCCAGGGCTTCACACTCGCGCCGCTGATTCGTACGCTCGGCGTTGCCGAGACGAGTTCGGCGGAGAAGCGCGAAACCGAAGTGCGCATCCGCGCGCTGGAAGCCGGCATCGTCGAGCTACACAAGCGCGAGAAGAAGTTCGATTCGGCGCTCGAGTGGGAGACGGTCGGACGATTGCTCGGCGAATACAATCAGCGCATCGACCACCTACGCGGGCATCTTATCGCCGAAGACGGTGACGAAGAACCGACGGAAAACGCGATCGATCACCGCTTGCAGAAGGCGGCGCTGGAAGCAGAGCGCCGCGCCATCAAAGGGATGCGCGGCGCAGGAGAAATTCCGGACGACGTCTTCCGCAACATCCAATACGACCTGGACCTCGCCGACGTAAGGCTGGCGTAGAGGCGAGCTAGGTTGCTTGGGGTTCGGGGGTTACTTCGTCAGGCGAGGCGGATGCTGCCGCGGGGGCGGGGAGTGGTGTCGGTCCGGTTTGGACCATCGGGAGGACCTTGATGTAGTCGATCGAGACCGTCTGTTGTTTGCGGACGAGGATCCGCCCGGTGCCTAGGCTGTAGCCGGGTGAACGCGCGGTGACCGTCTGAGTCCCTGTCGGGACGCCGCTTAGGGTAAATGCACCTTGCGGATCGGCATAGACCGTGTAGAGCGAGCCGACCGAGACGAGGGCGCCGCCGACCGGTCGGTTCGTTGCCGCATCGATGACCCGGCCGGTAATCGTGCCGTAGTCTTGAACGCCGACCGGGCTTCCGTTGCAACCGCCGCCGTCGGCGCCGAGGCCGAGGAGCAGGACCAGTCCGAGTACACCGTAGCGCAGTTTCATAAGATGAGAGTACCATCGCGCGCATACGAAGGCCTGTGACGGCCGGACCGGAGGCGATGAAGGTCCGCTTGCATCGTTACGTATCCCTACCATTCAAAGGGATGTCCTTTCGCACGCGACCCATATGGTGATTCCCAGGTAATTTGACCTGTCCGCCGTATCCATCGACGGTCTATGACCCCCTATCTTCCGGTCGCGATCTATTTCGTCGTCGCCCTCTTCTTTGCGTCGCTGTTTACGTTTTTGCCGGGCCTACTCGGTAAGGCCAAGCCGAATCCGCAAAAACAAGAGGCGTACGAGTGCGGTGTCGAGCCGACATCAACTGTCGGCGGCCGTTTCCCGGTACGGTTCTACATCATCGCGATGCTCTTTGTCGTTTTTGACGTTGAGGCCGCATCGTTTTATCCGTGGGCAGTCTTAATGCATCAACTTCGCTTCTTCGGTCTCATCGAGATGGCGATCTTCGTGGTCGTTCTTGCAATCGGTTACGCGTACGTATGGAAGAAGGGCGGTTTCGCATGGAGATAAACCCGGGGCAGTTCATGCTCGCACGCCTCGATGACGTTGCGCGTTGGGCGCAGGCGTCGTCGGTGTGGCCGCTGACGATGGGTCTGGCGTGCTGCGCAATCGAGATGATGACGGTGACCTCTGCGGAGTACGACATCGCTCGTCTCGGTTCTGAAGTCTTTCGTGCGTCGCCGCGACAAGCCGATTTGATGATCGTCTCCGGTCGCGTCGCGCAGAAGATGGCGCCCGTCGTGAAGCGACTCTTCGATCAAATGGCCGATCCCAAATGGGTTATCTCGATGGGCGCCTGCGCCAGCACTGGCGGCGTCTTCGACAACTACGCGATCATACAAGGCGTCGATACGATCATCCCGGTGGACGTCTACGTACCCGGTTGTCCGCCGACGCCGGACGGCTTGCTCTACGCCGTCAATCTCATTCAGCAGCAGATCCGCGAAGGCGGCCGCGGCGGCATCTTGGCGCGCACGTAACCGGTAACGAAGGCTAGAACGTAACAGTATGCCCAGTACGCAAACTCCGCCGCTCGCCGGTCTTGCAACCGATCCGACCAGTCTTCGTCCGCCGATCGATGATGCGATCATCGAGCGTTGCGATGTAACGCAGGTACGTGCGCGACTCGAAGCGCTCAAGGCCGAAGGCTACACGATGTTGCTCGATCTCGGCGCCGTCGATTATCCGCAGCGCACACCGCGTTTCGATGTGGTCTATCATCTTCTGAAGCTCTCTGCGAACGCGACGACCGTCGCCGCCGTCGGCAAGCCGCAACGCTATCGTTTATTGTGCGGCGTCGACGAGGCGAAGCCAAACGTGCCGACGATGACCGATCTGTGGAAGTCTGCCGATTGGGCCGAGCGCGAGGTCTTCGATCTCTTCGGTGTCACGTTTGACGGCCATCCGAACCTGCGTCGCATTCAGATGCCGCACGATTGGGAAGGTCATCCGTTGCGCAAAGATTATCCGCTTCGCGGGCCGGCGCTCGAGCGCTCGCCACGTCCGCCGTTCGGATTGAAGTCGAACGTGCAGGCCGGTACACCGCCGTCCGGTCGCACGCTCGAAGCACTGCAAGAGCAAGTTAAGAAAGCCCGGTCCTTCGAGACGCCTTCGGCTCCTCAGGATGACACTTCTAAATGAGTCTCTCTTCAACGCCGCTTACCCCGGAGATCATCTCGCACGAAGGCAATTCGATGGTGCTCTCAATGGGCCCACAACATCCTTCGACGCACGGTGTCTTGCAGATCATGCTCGAGATCGAGGGCGAGACGGTAATTAAAGCCGAGCCCGAGATCGGTTATCTGCATACCGGCATCGAGAAGAGCGCGGAGAATCTCTTCTGGTCGCAGGCGCAGACGGTCGTCGAGCGCATGGACTACCTTGCGCCGTCGAGCAACGCGCTTTGCTACGTTCTCGCGGTCGAACAACTGCTCGGCATTGCCGACAAGATTCCGGAACGCGCCAGCCAGATACGTGTGCTTCAGGCCGAACTGACCCGCATAGCATCGCACTGCGTCTGGCTCGGCACCAGTTGCATCGATCTCGGCGCGATCTCGATCTTTTTCTACTGCTTTGACGTGCGCGAAAATATCCTCGATCTACAAGTAGCAGCGGGCGGCGCGCGCATGCACCCCAATTATATGCGCGTCGGTGGCGTCAACGCCGATCTGCCCGACGGGTACCTCGAGCGCCTGGATGTGTTGATCGAGAAGTTCCCCGGCCGCATGAAAGATCTACGCGACATCTTGCAAGCCAATCCGATCTTCCAGGATCGTACGATCGACGTCGGCTACCTCTCGGCAGAAGACGCACTGCAATGGAACGTCACCGGGCCGGCACTGCGCGGCAGTGGCGTCGCCTACGACGTGCGCAAGGCGTTTCCGTACTGCGGCTACGAGCAATACGAGTTCGACGTGCCGACCCGCACCGAGGGCGACGCCTACGCGCGCTTCTTGGTTCGGCTCGATGAGATGGATCAAGCGATGCGCATCATCGTACAGGTTCGCGAGAAACTGAGGACGCCGGGCCCGGTGATGGTTGCGGACACGAAGGTTGCGACGCCGCCGAAAGAGACGATTGCACTTTCCATGGAAGCGTTGATCCACCACTTTAAGGTCGTTAGCGAGGGCTTCCGCGTTCCGCCGGGCGATGTCTATGTGCCGGTCGAAGGACCGCGCGGCGAGTTGGGGTTCTATACGGTGAGCGACGGTGGCAATCGCCCCTATCGCCTGCGCACCCGTCCGCCGTCTCTTTACAATCTCCAGGCGGTTAAGGGCATGGCTGCGGGCGCGTTCATCGCCGACTTGGTCGTCCAGATCGGTTCGCTCGACCCTGTCTTCGGAGAGGTCGACCGGTGAGCGATCGTCTGACGAACTTCCCGGCGCTCGCTGCAGAACTGAAACCGCAGTGTGAAGCGATTCGCTTGCAGTACGAAGAGCCACGCTCGGCGCTGTTGTCGATGATGCATCTCTTCCAAAATCGCGAAGGCTTCGTGAGCCCGGAAGCGATGCGCTTCGCCGCAACCTTCCTCGACCTCACGCCCGCTGTCGTCGAATCGACCGTCTCGTTCTATACGTTGTTCTTCCAGCGCCCGGTCGGCAAATATGTTTTGCAGGTCTGTCGCGGTCTTTCGTGTTCGATCTCGGGCGCAAACGAGATCATGCAGCAGTTCCGCGAGCGTCTCGGCATCGGACATCTGGAGACGACCGAGGACGGACTCTTCTCGTACGAAGAAGTCGAGTGCCTGGCGGCATGCGACCGGCCGACCAGCATGCAGGTCAACTTGGAGTTCGTCTACTCGCTGACCCCGGCGATGATCGACGAAATGATTGCGGCGATGCGTGGTGGTTCCTACAAGACGGCGCCGATGGCACAGACCGAAGCGCCGGGGCGCAGTTGGAAAACCAAACAGGATACTGAGGTCTCGATGGGCGGTAAGAGCAAGGGCGCAACCGATGTTTCGTCGCCGAACAATCCCAGCGGTCTCGGCGACAAGACGGGCGTGACCATGCTTGATCGTATCGCCGCCCGCGACGAGACCCTTCGCGGCCGGTCGCTCGAACGCGTCGTGACGGAAAACCCGACGCAGATATCCGAACTCGTCAGCGAGGACGTTTCGCACTAATGGCGGCTGTAGTAACACCGGTTCTGACCGCCGGTATCGGCGAGGCCAACCTTCGCGATATCGATGTCTATCGCTCGCGCGGCGGGTATAAGCAGTGGGAGCGTGCCGTACGCGAACTCACGTCGGCCGACGTGCTGGAGGCGTGCGACAAGTCGGGTCTGCGTGGTCGCGGTGGCGCCGGCTTTCCGACGGGTAAGAAGTGGTCGTTCTTACCGAAGAACGATGCACCCCGCTACCTCGTCTGCAACTGCGATGAAGCGGAACCCGGTACGTTCAAAGATCATATGCTGCTCGAAGAGACGCCGCATCTGGTTCTTGAGGGCATGCTCCTCGGCGCATACGGCATCAACTCGCACCACGCATTCATCTACATTCGCGGCGAGTTCAAAGAAGGCTACGAAATCTTCATGGCGGCGCTTGCCCAGGCGCGCGCAGCCGGCTTCGTCGGCAAGAATCTTTTCGGTAGCGGTTACGACCTCGAAGTGACGGTAAACCGCGGTGCAGGCGCATATATCTGCGGTGAAGAGACCGCACTGCTTAACTCGCTCGAAGGCAAGCGCGGCGAGCCGCGCCTGAAGCCGCCGTTCCCGGCGGTCTCGGGTCTCTACGGCATGCCGACGGTCGTCAACAACGTCGAGACGCTCGCGTATCTCGTGCCGATTTTGGAGAAGGGCCCCGAGTGGTTCGCTGCCGTCGGCACGGAGCGTAGCAAGGGCTACAAGATCGTCTCGATCTCCGGCCACGTGAACAAGCCCGGCAACTACGAGATCGCGCTCGGCACAACCGTCAACGAACTGGTTCAGATCGCCGGCGGTATGCGCGGCGGCAAGAAGCTCGTTGCGGTGCAGCCCGGTGGCGGTTCGTCAGCCTGCATCTTTGAAGAGCATTTCGACGACCCGTACGATTACGAGAGCCTTGCGAAAGCCGGCTCGATGCTCGGTTCCGGCGCCTTCGTTGCGTTCGACGAGACGACCGATTTCGTCGCGGCGGCGCACAACATGGTGCGGTTCTTCGCACACGAATCCTGTGGTCAATGCACGCCCTGCCGCGAAGGCGGCTATTGGCTTGAGAAGGTGCTACATCGCTTTATCGACGGACGCGGATTGCAGTCCGATCTCGACATGATGAAGCGCGTCTCCTCAACGATTACCGGATTGAATCTCTGCGCACTCGGCGATTCCATCGAGCCGTTCCTCAAATCGGTGCTCAACCGCTTCCCCGAACAGTTCGAAGCCCGCATCCTCAAAGAAGCGGTAACGAAGTGACGGGCATTGTCATCCCGAGCACCTCGCTAACGCTCGGCATAAACTCTGCGCCGCAGGCGTATGCCCTTGTCATCCCGAGCGTTGCGCCGCAGGCGCATAGTCGAGGGACCGCCGCAAAGGCCAAGCAGAGAGTTCGTCCCTCGACTACGGCGCTTCGCACCTACGCTCGGGATGACAACCGTCGCGCCTACGCTCGGGATGACAGCCGTCGCGCCTACGCTCGGGATGACAAGGGTGGTCCCTCGACTACGCTTCGCTACGCTCGGGATGACAACGGCTGGGCAATGCTCGGGACAATAGTATTCGCCGACTCTGTGACTGTGGAATCGAATGGCTGACGCGCAACAGAACCTCGTGACCGTAACGATCGACGGCGTATCTCTGCAGGTGCCCAAGGGCACGTTGCTGGTTGAGGCCGCGAAACTGGTCAAGCAACAGATTCCGATCTACTGCTATCACACCAAGCTCGGGCCGGCCGGGCTTTGCCGTGTATGTTTGGTCGAAGTCGAAGGCATGCCGAAGCTGCAGATCGCGTGTAACACGGCGGCCTCCGACGGCATGGTCGTTCACACGCAGAACGAGAAGGTCACGATCGGTCGTTCGATGGTCGTCGAACTCTTTCTCGCTAATCATCCGCTCGACTGTCCGGTCTGCGACAAGGGTGGCGAGTGCGACCTTCAAGACTACTCGATGGCCTACGGCAAGGGCGCATCGGGTATGGTCGACGGAAAATTGATCAAGCCGAAGGGCATCGATCTCGGCCCGACGATCGTGCTCGATGAGGAGCGTTGCGTTCTCTGCCAGCGCTGCATACGATTCGACGATATCATCGCCGATGAGAGCCAACTTGTGCTTAAGGATCGCGGCGTCCACGACATCATCGCGACCGCGACCGGCGATCCGTACCAACACAACTTTACCGGTAACGTCACGGAGCTCTGTCCGGTCGGTGCGCTTACCTCGAAGGCCTACCGTTTCAAATCGCGCCCGTGGGACTTAGCGCGCACGCAGACGTCGTGTACGCAATGCGCGGTCGGCTGCCAGATCTTTGTCGACGCCCGTTTCGGCGGCGTTCAGCGCGTGATGTCGGTCGAGAGCGACGATGCCATCTCCGATGGATGGATCTGTGATCGCGGCCGCTATAACACCGGCTTTTACACGTCGCGCGAACGCGTGACCCAGCCGATGTTAAAGCAGGACGGCACCTTCGTACAGATCGGCTGGGACGATGCGTTCGCGCTCTGGGCAAAAGCGATTGCCGCCAATCCGGCCGAGGCCGGCGTCGCCGGCGGCGGCCGCCTTACCAACGAAGAAGCCTATCTTCTCGGCAAGGTCTTCCGCGGTGCGGGCGTGAGCAACCTCGACTGGCGCACCGGTGCACAGCGCGTTGCGACACCGTTCGGACGCGGCGGAACGCTCGCCGAACTCGAGGATGCAAAACTGATCCTGATCGTCGGCGAGGCGCCGGGTGAGATCGCTCCGGTACTCGATCTTCGTATCAAAAAGGCTGCTCGTAAGGGCGCGCGCGTCGTCACCGCTCCCGATGCGGTCACCGCGAGCACCGCACTCGCCGGTGCAACTGCGGTCGCGATCATCTGGGACGGTGTCGATGGATCGCTCGCCAAGAGCATTAACGACGCCGTCGGCACGACGAACCCGCTGGTCTACATTGCGAGCTCGCAGGCGAATGCGCGTGGCGCCGAAGCGATGGGCCTGTTGCCGGGCGATGGTGCGAAGGGCTTCGAGGCGATGCTCGACGCGGCACATGCCGGCAAACTCGCTTCGCTTGCAATCTTCGCCGCGAACCCGGTGCGCAATCACCCTGGCGGCGCGGCTGTTGCCGAAGCACTCGCAAAGGTGCCCTTCGTCGTCGTCAGTGAGCTGTTCATGACGCAGACCGCGCAGAGCGCGACCCTGGTGCTCCCTGCGAAGGGTGCGTTCGAGAAGAGCGGTACGACCATCAACCTCGCGGGTGATCTGCTACCGATCAATCAATCGCTCGATGCGCCGGAGGGTACGCTCTCCGACTTCGAGATGCTGATCGGCCTCGCTCAACAACTCGGCGTCGCTCTGCCGACCAGCGAAGCGCTCGAGCGCGCGGTGATCGAAGCGGCGGCGAAGGCGCCGGCAACGTGCCTGGAGACGTTGGCCGGGATCGTGCCGGTCGCAGGCACGGCGCGGAGCACACAGCTCTTCGACGGTGACGGCACCTCAGCACACGACGAGCGGATCGCCGCGTTGCGCCCGACCGTTACGGTTGAAGAAGAAGCGGTGACTGCGTGAACGCTTTCATCAGCTTCGTAACCTCGCCGTTCTGGCCGTTTATCCTGATCAAGTCGTTGGTGCTGGCCTTTGTGGTCATCACCACCTTTGCGTACGCCATGCTCTTCGAACGCAAGGTGCTCGGATGGATGCAGTTGCGTCCCGGCCCGAACCGCGTCGGACCGTGGGGGATGTTGCAGCCTGCGGCCGATGCCGCGAAACTGATGTTGAAAGAAGATCTTACGCCGAAGACGGCCGACCCGTTGATCTATCGCCTTGCCCCGTTCATCGCCTTGTTTACCGCCTTTGCGGCCTATGCGATCATCCCGTTCGGCGAATCGAAAGACGGGCTGTGGGCGGTCGGCAACGTCAACGCCGGCATCTTGCTGGTCACGGCGATCACCTCGATCGGCATCTACGGCATCACCCTCGGCGGTTGGGCCTCAGGATCGAAGTATCCACTCCTCGGCTCGATCCGCGCGACCGCGCAGATGATCTCTTACGAGTTGGCGATGACGATGTCGTTCGTCGGCGTCTTGATCCTTGCCGGTACGACGCAGCTCGACGGCATCGTCCATGCGCAGGCGAAGCTCTGGTTCTTTATCCCGCAGTTCGTCGGCTTCATTCTCTATGCAATCACCGCCGTCGCCGAGACCAATCGCACACCGTTCGACTTGGTAGAAGCCGATACCGAACTCGTCGCCGGTTTTCACACGGAATATTCGGGGCTACGTTTCGGCCTGTTCTTCATCGCCGAGTACGTCAACATGTTGACGGTCTCGTGCATCGCCACGCTGATGTTCCTGGGTGGTTGGAATGCGCCGTTCGGATGGACGATCATTCCGGGCATCGTCTGGTTCATCCTCAAAGTCGGCGCCTTCATGTTCTTCTATATGTGGCTGCGTGCGACGCTGCCGCGCTTCCGCTACGACCGTTTGATGGCGTTCGGGTGGAAGGTGCTGCTCCCGGTCGCAACGCTCAACCTTATTGCGACGGCCATCTACGTCGCGATCGCCGGATAACGATATGCGCAAACAACTCTTTAACGTCGGCGCTATTCTGAAGGGTATGTCGGTGACATTCGCCTTCATGTTCAAGAAGCGTCCGACCATCGAATACCCATCGGTGAAGAAGCAACAAGCACCGCGCTTCCACGGCCTCCATGAACTGCGTCGTTATGCCGACGGCAAAGAACGCTGTATCGGTTGCGAGCTCTGTGCGATTGCATGCCCATCTAACGCGATCACCGTCGTCGGGGCGGAGAACGCACCGGATGACCGGCGCTCGCCCGGCGAACGCTTCGCCGCGCGCTACGAGATCGACGAGTTGCGCTGCATCTTCTGCGGTATGTGTGAAGAGGCGTGTCCGACCGATGCGATCGTGTTGACGCCGCGCTTCGAGATGTCCGACTATCGTCGCGGCTCGTTTATCTACAGCAAGGATCGTCTCTTGGTGCCGCTGGACGCCGGCGTCGGTGTTGCACCGGACGAACGTCCGGGCGGCATCCCATCGGATCTCGGTGCGGTCGCTGATCAAAAGTCGACGATGAGTATCGCCGATGGCTACGGCGCGACCAATCGCGGTGAGATCCTTAAAACGCAGCGACGAGGGCTCGCCGGATGATCATGTTTGTTCTGCTGGCGGTGGTGTTGATTGCTACGGCAGTCTGGGTGGTGACGGCGAAGAAGCCGGTCTACTCGGTCGTCGCCTTGCTCGGCCACTTTGTCGCGCTCGCGTGGATGTACGTCTCGCTCTCCGCCGAGTTTCTCGGCGTGATTCAAGTCATCGTCTACGGCGGTGCGATCCTGGTGCTCTTCGTCTTCGTCATCGCACTCTTGAGCAGTGGTGTCGATGCGTTTGCACCCGGCCCCGATCGCATACCCAAGGCGGCGATCCCGGCCGGCCTCATCATCCTCGGGTCGATTGGATTAGCGGCCTACGGCATCTTCCACGTTCCTCTGCCGGCGGTACATCCGGGCACGGCGATCATCTCGCCGGGTGACGCAAACTCGTTCGGCAGTATCGCCGACTTCGGCAAAGCACTCTTCACCGTGCACCTGTTGCCGTTTGAAATTACCGCGATGGTGCTGATGGTCGCGGTCATCGGCGTGATCATGCTCGCCGGCGACAAGACGGCGAGCACCGGTACGATGAAGCGGGCCGAGACGGTCCGACGTGAGATGCGTGAAGCGATCACCCGGGCGGGTGACGAGTAATGCTCGACGTCGCAATCACCAACTATATCGCGCTCTCGACCACGATCTTCTTTATCGGTGTCGCCGGCGTGCTCTTACGCCGCAATCCGCTGATCATGCTGATGTCGATCGAACTCATGTGGAACGCCGCCAACCTGCTTTTCATAGCATTCTCGCGCGTTTGGCTCAACAACGCCGGACACATCTTCGCGTTCCTGGTGATTACCGTCGCTGCTGCCGAGGCCGCGATCGGTCTCGCGATCATCGTCGTGGTCTTTAGAAGCGCACAACACGTCGATGTCGACGAAGTCGCAGAGTTACGAGGATGATGCATCACATCATGGGCGTCGACGGATCCTATCCGCTCCTTTTTGCCATTTGGCTCTTGCCGCTCGCCGGCGCCATCCTCTTGTGGGCGTTCGGGCCGCAACTCGGGCGCCTCGCCGGGCCGATCGGTTCCGCCGCAGTCGGGCTCTCGTTCATCTTCACCGTGCTCTCATGGGGTGCGGGGACGCAGTCTGCCGGTGGCGCGCTCGGCGCGCATCAGGGGCTGCTCTCGTGGCTACCCGGGTTCGACTTCGGGCTGTTGCTTGATCCGCTCTCGCTCCTGTGGGCGTTGATCATCACCGGTGTCGGATGCCTGATCCATGTCTACTCGATCGGCTACATGGACGGTGACCGGGCATTTGCGCGGTTCTTTGCCTATCTCAACTTCTTCGTCTTTGCGATGCTCACGCTGGTGCTCTCCGACAACTTCGTCGGGCTGCTCATCGGCTGGGGCCTCGTCGGACTCGCATCGTACTTCCTGATCGGCTTCTGGTTCCACAAGCCATCGGCGGTTGCGGCCGCGCGTAAGGCGTTCGTCCTCAACGTCGTCGGCGACGTCGGTATTATGTTCGCGATCTTCGTGATGTTTGCCGTGACCGGCTCGATCGGCTTCGGCGATATCTTTTCAAAGCTCGGCTCGTTCGGTAACGTCGCCTTGCTCACCGTCTGCATCGCCCTCTTCATTGGCGCCGCCGCGAAATCGGCGCAGATTCCGTTGCACACATGGCTCCCCGACGCGATGGAGGGCCCGACACCGGTCTCGGCGCTGATCCACGCCGCGACCATGGTGACCGCCGGTGTCTACCTGATCGCTCGCTGCGCACCGCTCTGGTCCAACTCGGCCGACGCCCAGATGCTGGTCGGTACGATCGGCGGATTGACGGCGCTCATCGGTGCCATCCTCGGCGTTGCGCAATGGGATATCAAACGCATTCTCGCCTACTCGACCATGTCGCAGATCGGCTACATGATCATGGGCGTCGGCGTCGGCGCCTACCAAGGCGGCGTCGCACACTTCTTCACGCACGCGTTCTTTAAGGCGCAGCTCTTCCTGGGTTCAGGCTTGATCATTCACGCGCTCGCAAGCGAACAGGACGTTCGCAAGATGGGCGGCCTGGTGAAGAAGCTCCCGTTCGCATTCATCGCGATGTTGACCGGTGTGCTCGCGATCTGCGGCATCCCCGGCTTCAGCGGATTCTTCAGTAAAGACCAAGTGATCTACGGAGCGCTACAACACGGACACCCGTGGCTGTATTCCGTCGGCATTATCACTGCGGGGATCACCGCATACTATATGTGCCGCATGCTCTTCGTCGCGTTCCTGGGTACCTATCGCGGCGAGGTTGACCCGTCTGATCTCGGCATGCGTCACCCTGAGCTTGCGGGGACGCACGATGAATCGTCAGAGCACGGTCACGAAGAACACGCGCCGGCGTGGTACATGAACGTACCGGTCGCCATCCTCATCGTTCCGACGGTGCTGATCGGCTGGCTCATGTTCGGCGGTGAGAACTCGCCGTGGGCACACTTCTTCGCCGGACAGTTTCCGCAGGTCGCGCTTGCAACGCCGGGGATATCCGAACTTGCAACGACCGGCATCGTCCTCGTCTTCGTGCTTATCGGCATCGGCTTCGCCTATTTTCGCTATGCGACCGCTCCGGCGCTCGCCAATGCGGTACCGCGTCTGCGCGAAGAGTCGATCCGCATGCCGGCCGTATTAACGAATCTCTTCTACTTTGATGCGGCGATCGAGTTGCTGTTCGTGCGCCCGGCGCAGTTGCTCGGCACGCTCTTCGGCCGCTTCTTCGATCCGCATGTGATCGACGGCGGCGTGCGCGATGTGGTGGGCCTTTCTCGCTGGCTCGGTGCGGTAACCCGCTCATTCCAGACCGGACTGGTGCGTGCATACGCACTCTTCGTGGTCTTCGGCGCGCTGCTGTTCATCGCATACTATGCGCTCGCCGGGGGTGCCCGCTAGATGATCCTCACACTGATTCTGCTCCCCGTGGTCGTTGCGTTGGTGCTCAGCCTCGTCAAGATCGATGAACGCATCGCCAAGGCGATCGGCGTGGCGACCGCGGCGATCACCTTCGTTCTCGCGATCGTGACGCGCACGCAAGAGGTCAGCATTCATTGGCTTGCGCGTCCGTTCGTCGCAAACTTCCACTTCGGTGCAACAGCGATCTCGTTCTGGATCGTGTTGTTGCTGACGGTCATAACCTTCAGCGCTCTCCTCGCAACCAACGTACGCGAGACGCGTTCGATGGTCGCGATGATCCTGACGCTCGAGGCCACGATGCTGGCGCTCTTCCTCACCCGCGATCTGCTCGTCTTCGCGCTCTCGTGGGATGCGATGCTCATACCGGTGTTCTACTGTTTGGTGAAGTACGCTGAGCATCCGGGCACGGCGTGGCGTTACTTCCTGTACAACTTTGCCGGTGGGTTGACGTTGCTTTTCGCCACGGCGGCCTTCGGTGTGATCTATGGTTCAACCGATGTGATCGGCAATCCGAACGTGCACCTGGTCGGCACCTGGGCGCCGTGGATCTTTGCCGGCTTCGCGTTCGCATTCTTGGTGAAGACACCGGTCTTCCCGCTCCACACCTGGATGCCGTTGACGTACGCCGATACGCCTCCGCCGATGGTCGCACTCGTCAGTGGCGTGCAGTCGAAGGCCGGCCTCTACGGATTCATCGCCATCAGCTTGGCGTTCTTGCCGGATTATGCACGCGAGTACGCGCCGTGGTTCGTCGTGCTCGGGCTGATCTCGCTCCTCTACGGTGCGTTCGCTGCACTGACGCAGAACGACGTGAAGCGCATCGTCGCCTACTCGTCGCTCTCGCATCTCGGCTTGATCGTGCTTGCGATCTTTTCGTTCTCGCACCTCGCGATCGCGGGATCGCTCGTCTACATCGTCGCGCACGGGCTCTTCAGCGCCGCGCTCTTCCTCATCCTCGGTTATGTCGAAGAACGCGAAGAGACGCGCTCGTTGGTGCGCCTGGGTGATATCGGCACCCTCAATCCGCGCCTGGCCGGTGCGCTTTGCATCGCGTCGCTGGCAGCGTTGGGCCTGCCGGGCCTGGCCGGTTTTACCGGTGAGTTGACGATTCTCATCGGCGTCTATCAGAGCGGTTTAATCTGGCCTGCCCTGATCGCACTCGTGCCGATCATTCTTGCCGCAGCCTATTTCTTGCGTCTTTATCAGGGCGTTGCGAACGGGCCGACGCCGAAGGATCTTCCGGTTCGTGCTGACCTTACGTGGATCGAAGGCCTGGCACTGGTGCCGCTGTTAGCGGCATTGGTCGTACTCGGTTTCGCACCGCACGCAATACTGATGGGACTCTTACCGTGAGCGTGACCTTCACCGCCGCCGATTGGTCGGCGATCCTCCCGGCGATGACCGTCGGCGCCGGCGCGCTGATCGTGTTGCTCTTCGATTTGCTCGCACGTTCCCATAGCAAACGCCTCGTCTCGGTCGGTCTCGGCATTGCCGTTACGATCGCGGGTGCAGTGCTTGCAGCCCAGCAGTACGGACACAACTACGACGCATTCGGCGGCGGCTTCGTCACGGGCGGCTTTGCCAGCGTCTTCCAACTGATCGTGCTCGCCGCGAGCGCCGGTTCGCTCGCTCTTTATGCGACCCTCGGCAAAGAGGATCGCATCGCCGGTGCAACCGCGCTGATGCTGTGGGCGACCAGCGGCGCCATGCTGATGGCCGGTGCGGCCAACTTGATGACGATCTTCCTCGGTTTGGAGTTACTCTCACTCGCACTCTACTGCTTGTGTGGGCTCTCCGATACGAAAGCTTCGCGCGAATCCTCGCTCAAATATTTGATCCTCTCGTCAACCGCTTCGGGCTTCCTGGTCTTCGGCATGGCCTTGCTCTTCGGCGCGGCCGGAAGCATGCAGATCGCCGACCTTGCGAACCCGGCGCTTGTGACGAACCCGCTGCTCTGGATGGGCACGGCGTTCTTTCTCACCGGCATTGCCTTCAAGCTGAGCTTGGTGCCGTTCCATGCCTGGGCGCCGGATGTCTATGAAGGCGCACCACTGCCGGTGACCGCGTTCATGTCGGTGGCGACCAAGGCCGGCACGCTCGCCGTCTTTGCGCGCTTCATCTACATCGCGCTTCCGGGTTCGGTTGCGGATCGTATGCTCGTGCCGTTCTGGATCATCGCCGGTGTCTCGATGATCGTCGGCAACGTCGGGATGCTGGCCCAGCACGATCTCAAGCGGCTATTGGCCTACTCGGGTATCGCCCAGGTCGGGTATATCCTCACGGCGATGGCCGGATCGACGGCGCTCGGGCTCCGTTATGCGATCTACTATCTCGCCGCCTATACCCTGATGAACCTCGGCGCCTTCGCGGTTGCGACCGTCCTCTCGAGCGAGGTCGGAGAAGAAGGCTCGCGGTTAGCGAGCTATCGCGGGCTGGCCAAACGAAAGCCGGTCTTGGCGGCCGCGATGTCGCTCTTCTTGTTGGCGCTTGCGGGCATGCCGCCGACGGCGGGTTTCCTCGGGAAGATCCTGATCCTCTCGACCGCTTCCGGCGCTTACTGGTGGCTCGGCGCCCTGCTGATCGCGGGCACGGCCATCTCACTCTATGCCTACGCCAAGGTCATTCGCCTGATGTATGACCGCCACGATACGCCGGCACCGGCAACGGTCCGCCCGGTCGCTCCACTGGCCTGGGCCGGGGTCGCGATCTGCGCCGTCCTGATCGTTGCGATCGCCTTCTACCCGCTGACCCCGAGCAACATTCTCCCGCTGGTACGCTGACCGACGCTCGCTTAAGTCTTTGTAAAGAGGCGGGTTATCACAGGCGTAGTGAAGGGCGTCGGCCGATTATGTGGGTAAGGCAAGTTTTATGAATTTACGGAGGACCTCAATAATGTCTCTGAAGACACTTTTCCGTTCGGCCGGACTGGTCGCAATCGCCGCGTTGATCGTGGCCCCGTTGACGGCAAACGCCGGCACTGCAACCAACACGCTGACCGTGACCGCAAGCGTCGCGCAGACATGCACCATTGGTGCCGCGACGCTGGCCTTCGGCGCCTACGACCCGGTGTCGGCGAATCTTGCGACTGATCTCGATCAGTCGACCACGATGGTTGTCACCTGCACCAAGAACGCCAGCGGCGTGACCGTTGGTTTTGGTGCATCGGCGAACGCCCCGACCGGTTGCGCCTCGCCGCAGCGTTGCCTGCTCAGCGGAGCAAGCGACTACATGAACTACCAGTTGTATAGCGACGCAGGACGCACGGCCGTCTGGACGACTGCAATCGCCGAGACCGTTACTGGTGGCACCGCATCGCCTACCTCGCTGACGATCTACGGGCGCATCCCGCAGGCTCAGGATGTTGCGGTTGGGGC
>CAJDXE010000009.1_pt1 | contig 22201 bp, 17 predicted proteins | sample 7391781 | NCBI WGS metagenome assembly CAJDXE01 (sample SAMEA7055730, study PRJEB34461) | soil metagenome | biome: terrestrial ecosystem; feature: Peninsula; material: soil | place: Antarctica | collected 2016
AGCTCGTCTCTCAAATCGAGGCCGCCTTACGCAGACGATTCGCACCGATTGCCGTGAAGATGATGTTCGGCATCCACGCCCACAGAAAGGCCGCACCCAGCAATGCTTCGCCGACGTACGAGAAGATCGTCGCGGTAACGTAATAGACAAAGACGATCGCGACCGCGAGTCCGAAACCGAGGCTGGTATTACCGCCGCCACGCTGGTTACGCAAGCCGAACGGTACGGCGATCAGGACGAAGACGAAGCAGGCAAACGGCTGGGCGAGCTTCTCCCAATACGTCGTCGTGTACTTCGCGAGCTCCGACCCGTTGAGTTGCCCGGAGCGGATAACATCGGCAATAGCCGCGCGGCTCATGTCCTGCGGATTGCCGTGCGCTACGCGCTTCGCAATATCGTTTGGCTTCTCGCCGATCTCGACGTCCATCTGCGGCTGGTTCGGCGCCGATGTTACGTCGCCCGTTCCCTCGAACCGGTATGTCGAGACATCTTTCAATATCCATTTGTCGGCGAGAAACTGGGCGCGTTGCGCAAACGCAACCAAGACGGGCTTGCTCTTCGCATCGTATTGGATCAAGGTGACGTTGAGCAGGGCCTGCGCCGTGGTGTCGTATCCGGTGGCGAACGTTTTCTGCAACCCGCCACCCGGAAGCGGCGCGGTGACGGTCAGATCGCGCCCGAATGCGCTGGACTTGCTAATCACCGTGTTTTCGACTTCTGTCGCTTGATCTTGTGCATACGGCACAACGTACTCTTGCAAGATCAGCGAAGCGAACGACATCACCAGCCCGGCGACGAGCATCGGCGCGACGATCCGTAAGAACGTGATTCCGCTGGCCTTCATCGCGGTGATCTCACTCTCACCGGAGAGACGCTGGATCGCGAGCAGTGTTCCGAGTAGCAACGCCATCGGAATCGTCAGCGAGACGATGTACGGTAGGTTCCACAGGAAGACTTCGATCGCGGCCCATAGTGGTGCATGTTGATCGCTAACGAGTCGTCCGATCGCAAGGATCTGCGTCGCTGCCAAAATCAACGCGAATGCCGAGAGACCGAAACCGAAGGTGCTCCCCAACTCCGTAAGCAGGTAGCGATCAAGAATCGAGAGCCGAAAGCGGTTCATAGACGGAACGACTCGCCGAGATAGAACTCGCGCGCGACCGGCGACTCCATCACGTCGTGTGCCGAACCCGAGACAACGATGGTGCCGGCGTTCATGATGTAAGCTCGATCAACGATCTGCAGCGTTTCACGAACCTGGTGGTCGGTGATTAGCACACCGAGTCCACGGTCGCGCAACTGTCGGATCATATCTTGAATATCTTTGACCGCGATCGGATCGATGCCGGTAAAGGGTTCATCGAGGAGCAAGAACGCGGGTTCGGTTGCGAGGGCTCGAGCGATCTCGACGCGACGACGCTCGCCGCCGGAGAGACTATCGCCACGCGCGTGCTCGAATGCACCGAGGCCGAACTCGTCGAGCAACGGTCCGATCCGTCGATCCTGCTCGTCGCGCGAGACGCCGATCTGCTCCCAGATCAAGCGAATGTTATCGCCGACGCTCAATTTACGAAAGATCGAGTTCTCTTGCGCGAGGTAGCCGAGGCCGCTGCGCGCGCGTTTGTACATCGGCGATGCGGTGATGTCGAGCTCACCGTCGGGGCCGTCGAGGACCACTGTTCCACCATCGGGCTTTACCAAACCGACGACCATGTAGAACGTCGTCGTCTTGCCTGCGCCGTTGGGGCCGAGCAGGCCGACGACCTCGCCGGTGTGGACCTCCGCGCTCACGCCGTCAACGACCGCACGCGTGCCGTAGCGCTTCACCAGGTTGCGAAGACGAATGGTACGCTTAGGGTCGTTCACTGTAAACTCAATCTTTCAAACGTGATATCGGAATCCAAACGATTGCCCGTCGTCTCGAAGCCTTGGCTTCCGGTTATGCGTACTGCGCCTTCGCCGTGCAATGATCCGTCGGCACGATCATACGCGAGCGTCTTGCACCGCAGGGTGAATCCATTCGACGACGTTGCCGTAACGCCGCCATAGAGCGTCAACCGGCCCGTGGCCTCGACCGCTTCGGCTCGCGGCGCCTTCGCTTGCAGCGTCTTTCCCGTCGGGTCGTAGAAGGTCACGGTGACGTCGTAGAACGTGCCGTCGCCCCCTCCCTGCGCCGTATTTGCAACCGCGCGCGAAGCGAGCATCTTGTAGACGGTTCTGTTCCCTTTATGCCCGTAAAAGATCAACGGTTGCTGGGCGGTGCCTCGGCTTTCGATCCGCAGCGGCGGCGCTCCGGCCGGGGTCGGCGTCGCGGTCTGCCCCGGGAGATGTTCCGGCTGCGGGTTACAGGCCGCCGCTACCAGGACGAAAGCGAGCAGAATGCGCCTCATGCGGGATCCTCGCCGATGCCTTGCCGCGCAAAGACCAATGCGAGCGCCATCGTCGGAAGCCACAAGCCGAAGAGCACCACGCTCACCGTATCGATCAGGCCTTGTACCAACGTGCCGAAGAGTCCCGCTGCGACCGCAAGCGCCAAGACGACATGCTCCGGTTTTGCAATGGCGATCGCATTCTTAAGCGCCACGCCGAACTTCCACCATGCCCACGACACCGCGGCGAGCCCGACCAGCCCCATCTCGGCAAAGATCGTCAACAGAAAACTATGTGCATGGAAAGCGGTCGGCTCGCCGTCGGGGAGGCGAACCTGAGCATACGCGGAAACGAAGTCGAACGGCCCGACGCCGGTCAGTGGAAAGCGCTGCACGATATCGAGCGCAGCTTGCCAGATCGAGAGGCGAGTATAGTTCTCGCTCGGGTTGTGGTTAACGTTAAAGAAGGCAAGTACGGTTGCCAAGCCCAGCGCAACCGGTACGATGGCATAGCGCGCACGGCCGGTGCGTCGCGTCGCCGCAAGGTAGAACGCCACGGCGGCAGCAAGCCCGGTCCAACCGGCACGAGAGAAGGTTAGCGCAAACGCGACAGCACCGGCGATCACCGCACTCCACCCGATTCCTCGGGTTATACGATCACGCGAAGCCAGCGCAAGCGCGAGCGCGATCGGTATCAGAATGATGAGATAGCCGGCAAGTTCACCCGGAAGAATGAAGGTTCCGATCGCCCGACCGTGGCCGATGGTGTACTGATCGGCCGGTAGTCGCAGGAGGACCATTCCGATTGCAACGAGCGACGCGATTGCTCCGGTTGCAACGAAGACGCGGAGGACGACGCGCAAGACGAACGGGTCACGACAGAGGCACCAGACGCCGCAATGCCAGATGATCCCCATGCCGAAGATGCCGATGAAGAGCAGGCCTCCGCGCGGATTCATTCCGGCGACCGACGCGAGCAATGCGGCGAAGAACCATGCCAGGAGCGGAACCAAGGTCGGCGGCAGATCCAGCGGACGGCGCAGCTGCAGAACCACCCACACGATCACGTCGAGTACCATCGTTGCCAGCAACGTCCACGCAACCGGCGCCGGAATCAGCGAGACTCCCGGCACGGTTACCGCCGTGAGCGTGATGAACGACGGAAAGAGCGGCAACGCCACGAACGGCAGCGATAGCAGAAATGCGTTGAATTGCTTCATGTCGGTCCGTCGGCGAGTGCGGCAACGGCTTGCGCGATCGCCCGCGCGCCGCCCGGCGGGCCCATCCGTTCGCGACCGACGGCACCCATGTGCGCGCAACGCTGCGGATCATCGAGCAACGCACCGATCTGTTCGGCGGCACCGGGATCACTGACGACCATCAGTGCATCGCCGAGCAAGCCGCGCTGACGCGTACGATACCACGCGTTGCGCCCCTCGTGCGGAGGTGCATAAGCAACCACCGGAATGCCGGCGGCGGCAGCCGCTTCGTTTGCCGTTCCCGCTTGGCCGACGACCATCATCGCTCGCGAGAGCAACGGCCCGAGTTCGCCGCGCCAGGCGCGCACGACCGGCCGCTCGCCGTCGTAGAGATCGAACGGACGCGCATGATCGTCACGCTCACGCACGGTCCAACCGGCGGCGGCAAATATCCGCGCGAAGTTCGCGACATCGAGGCCGGGCGCAAGCGAAAGAGCGGCTCCCAGTGACGGGCGCGTCCGCGCGAGCTCGCGCACAAAGCTCGTGAGTACCCGTCCCGCGTCGTATGCTTCCGCGCGACTACCCGGGAAGAGCGCGAGTGCGGGATCAAATCCGTCGAAAAGCTCGCTCGCGCGCGGATCATCCTGTGCCGCAAAAATATCGACGATCACATTACCGGGCGCCGAGGCTCTCGTATCGTGCGCGGTGAGATCTCGCGCCGTCGGCTCGTCGCGAACGAACACGGTCTTCGCGCGGCGTAGCACCATCCGCTCTACCGGACCGTAGGCTGCAACATGGACGCTCTTGGCCGTTCCGACATAGATGCACGGCGCCTTCGTGATCGACGACATCAACAAGGCAAAGACATCGCCGACCGCTACCACGGCATCGTATGTACCGCGTTCGCCGCGTAGGAAGGCGCGCTGTCGCAACGTCAAGCCTACCAACCCGCCACGTAGGTCCCGGGTGATATTCTTTACGTTGCCCATCGCGATCAATCCACCGCTCGGCATCAGGCGCCGTGGACCGACGTCGTGCATCGCCGAGGGATGGCCGAACTCGCCTACCAGTGCGAGATGGTCGAGTTTGATCCGAGGCGCGACCGTTGCAAACTCATCGGCGATACGGGCGGCGATGGCCTCCTCTCCGTGACCGTTGCTCACGAACAGAACGCGGCTCACGACGGGGCTCCAAGCAGCGGAACCAAGCCGAACTGCGAGATCGCAAAGCGCTTGCGCGAAGAATCATAATCGAGCTTCGTGCGCGAGACGTACTGCGCGTACGGGCCGGCATGGATGATCGGTATGCCGTTCACGACCTCGGGCGCGAAGAGCGTGTCGTGGCTGTGCCCGCCGAGAATGAGATCGATGCGCGGTACGCGCTCCGCAAGCTTTCGATCAAGCGAAAGACCGACGTGCGAAAGAACCACCAGCATCTCGCCTTCCGGAACGCTCTGCGCGTATGCGCCGACCGCATCCCATGGATCGAGAAACCTCCAACCAAAGACGCGCTCGAGCCGGTTGCCGACCGGATACTGCATGATCAAAAGTCCGAGCAGGTGGATACGCGTACCCTCGAACTCGATGATCCGCGATTCTTCGAACGGTAGCGTACGCCCCTTCGTGTCGAGCAAGTTCGTGCAGATGAGCGGATGATGCATCTTCGCCGCGCGCGCTGCCAGCAACGGAAAGAGATAGTGAAACTCGCGATTTCCGATCGCTTGCGCATCGTACCCTGCGGCGTCGATCTCGGCGATGATCGGCTCGTTGCGGTGATAGACGGTCTGTGACCCGCGTAAGCTGTCGCCGCAATCAAAGAGCAAACCCGGATCGCGCGCACGCAGTTCGCGCAGGCGCGGCGCAAAGCCGCGATGGTCGTGCATGTCGGAGGTGTGATAGATCAGCACTTAGCGGCGCCCTACCTGCGCGAGCCCGAACGCGAACTTCGCCCACGATTGCAGGGCGTTATCCGGGCCGAGCGCCGATCGGAGGCGCGCGAACTCCGCACGCTGCGCGGAGGGATCCTCGAGTATCGCTTCCATCGCATCGGCCAGCCGTTGCGGGGTCGCCGCGTCCTGGAGGAACTCGGGAACGACCGGTGCATCGAGTACGAGATTCGGGAGCGCGACATACGGCATGCGCAGAACGCGACGCGCATATGCGGCCAACGCGGGCGAAGCCACGTAGAGTGCGATCGACGGAACGCCACAAAGCGCCGCTTCGAGCACGGCCGTTCCCGATGCGATCCAGGCTGCATCGGCGTCCGCGATCGCCGCTTGTAATCCGCTCACCACCGTTACTCGCTCCAAATCGGGGTGACGAAGCGCGACGCGGATCCTGCGCTCGGCAGCCGTATCGCTTGCACCGATGATCGCGCGCAACTCGGGACGACGTTGCTGCAACAAGCGGAATGCCTCGAGCAGGCGTGGCAGATGCCGCGAAATCTCGGCAGAACGGCTTCCCGGCAAGATCGCCACGGTGCCACCGCGCTCCGGAGCAGTCGGCCGCGGCGCGCGAAGCGGATATTGCGCGACCAGCGGATGCCCGAAGTATGCGACCGGCAATTCGAGGCGTTTATAAAACTCGTACTGATGGCGAAATGCCGTTAGCGGAACCACCAGCGACGAGACGGCGCGCGCGGTCTTCTCGGAGTCCAGCCACGCGCCCGGCGGAAAACAGTCAAGGATCGGACCGGCATAACGATAACGCGAACGGAGCTGTCCGGCAATCCGCACGTTGAAGCCGCCGAAGTCGACGAGGATGACCAGGTCGGGTTTGGTTCGCGCGATATACGCTGCAGCTTGCAGGCCGGCCACCGCGACCTGCGGCAACTTCGGAATAGCCGCGAACGGCCCGATCGTAGCCCAACCGGCGTTATCGCAACGAACGTCAAAACCCGCGGCGCGCATACGCTCGCCACCTATTCCTTCGAAGATCGCTTCAGGATCGTACGCGGTAATCGCCTCGGCAAGCGTAACGGCAACGAGCTCGCCCGACGATTCGCCGGTGCTGATGAAATAGCGCACCCTACTGCGGCGCCCCCGGCGCCGCTATCATTTTGCGATGCCGCGGTGAGATGGGGCTTCGAGGAACGCGATGATCTCGCGACCGGAGTCGGTCGTCGCCTCGGATTTCATCTGCTCGATCGCCTGCGAGACATTCAACTTCGACTGGTACATGATCTTGTAGAACTTCTTGATCTCGGCGCGATCTTCAGCCGAGAAACCGGCACGGCGTAGACCGACCGAGTTGATGCCGCTGGGCTCGGCCGGATTGCCGTCGACCAGCACGAACGGCGGGATATCCTTGCTGACCTTGCTCGCGCCACCGACCATCGCATAGCGACCGATGCGCGAGAACTGATGCGCGCCGACTTGGCCGCCGATCACCGCAAAGTCGCCGACCTCGCAGTGTCCCGCGAGTTGCGCGAGATTGCTCATCGTTACGGAGTTTCCGACGATGCAATTGTGCGCGATGTGGACGTAGGCAAGGAGCAAGCAGTCATCGCCGACCGCCGTGAGCGAATCTTCGCCGGTGCCACGCTGAACCGAGACATACTCGCGCAACACCGTACGATTGCCGATCTTCGTAAATGCGCGCTCGCCGGTGTACTTCTTATCTTGCGATGCCGCGCCGATGGTTGCGAACGGATAGATCTCGCAATCTTCCCCGATCTCGGTCCAACCGTTGACGACGACGTGCGCTTGCAGAATCGTACCCGCTCCGATCGAGACGTTGTCGCCGATCAAACAGTAGGGGCCGATCTCCGAACCGCGCGCGATCTTCGCGTTGGAATGGACGATTGCGGTGGGGTGAATCATCTCGTCTCCTACGCGTTCAAAACCGTCACGTCGGCTCCGACGACGCGAGGGTTCGAGGCGATCGAGAACATCAGCTCAGCGGAACAAACGAACTCGCCGTCGACGGTCGCTTTGGCGTTGACCCAGCCGATGTTGCGCTTGTGTTTGAGCAGGGTCACTTCCATGAGCAGCTTGTCTCCTGGGATGACCGGCCGGCGAAACTTCGCTTTGTCGATGCCTGCGAGATACGGCGTCTTGCGCGAGAACTCGCCCGGTTCGAGCACGATGCAGCCACCGAGTTGCGCCATCGCTTCGATCATATAGACACCGGGGAAAAGCGGATTACCCGGAAAATGACCGTTGAAAACCGGCTCGTTGAACGTGATGTTTTTGTAGCCAACCGCACGCAAACCGGGCTCGAGCTCAAGAATGCGATCGATCAACAGGATCGGATAACGGTGCGGCAAGATCTCCATGATTTGCCGGATGTCGAGAGATGTCATGCGCGCGCTCCCTTTCGCAGAGCTGCCGTCGCGGCGGCGTGCAACTTATGCCCGCTCTTCACGGCGACGACCTCAAACTGCGGCCATGCGCCGAGGAGCGCGAAGTCGCCGAGTAGATCCAAGACTTTGTGACGGACCACTTCGTTCGGCCAACGCAACGGTTGCATCGGCCCGTTCGCATCGAAGACGACCGCGTTCTCGAGGCTTCCGCCACGAGCGAGCCCGCGCGCGCGCAAAGCTTCAACTTCGTGCAGGTAGCCGAAGGTGCGCGCGCCGCAGATCTCGTCACGATAGAGTTGTGGTGTGATCGCACCGTCAAAGTATTGTGTGCCGATCGGCGCCGGGAAGTCGGCCGTGAAGCGTACCCGAAATGCATCGCACGGCAGAGCTGCGATCAAGCGATCACCGTCGCGAAGATAGAACGGCCGGTCCAACGTCAGCACCTTTCGGGGAACATTCTGACGAACCACTCCGGTCGCCACGATGGCATCGGTAAACGCTTTGCCGCTTCCATCGCTCACCGGGATCTCGGGACCGTCGACGGCGATGACGGCGTTGGTAACGCCGAGGCCGAAGAGCGCCGAGAGAAGGTGTTCGACCGTAGAAACGGTGCGACCGCTGCGCCCCAGCACGGTTGCGCGCGAGGTCTCGGTCACGAACTCGGCAAGTGCCGGTATGGTAAACCCGTCGGGGCCGAGCGCGAAGACGAGGCCTGCATCTTCCGGAGCGGGACGGATCTCTGCGCGAACGGCAACACCTGTATGGAGGCCGATGCCGTCGAAAGCCAGCGGCGCCGCAATCGTCGCTTGCGTCATTTACTCGCTCTTGGGATGAGCGGCGCGCTCCAATGCTTCGACACGAGGAATCAGTTTAGGGAGGTTTCGCAACGTGACCTCTTTGCGCAAGCGCGTACGATGGTCTTCGGCGGGCGCACCCGAGACGAACGCATCGTCGGCAATATCGCCCCACACCTGCGAGCAGCCGGCGATGGTAACACGTGATCCGACGGTGAGGTGGCCGCGAAAACCGGCCTGCCCGCCGACGCGCACATAATCGCCGATGATCGTCGTTCCGGCCAAGCCGGAGAGCGCCGCAAGCGCGGTGTGTTTGCCGACGCGACAGTTGTGTCCGATCATCACCAAGTTGTCGATCTTGGTGCCGTCGCCGATCGTCGTGCTTCCGGTCTGGGCGCGATCGATACAGCTGTTCGCGCCGACTTCGACATCGTTGCCGAGCACGGTATTCCCGATCTGTGGGATGCGTTCGAGCCGGCCGTCGATAAACGCCCAACCAAAGCCCTCGCTGCCGATCGTCGCGCCGGGAAAGAGTGCCACACGTTCACCGAGGACGCTATCGTCCATCACCCGCGCCTGCGGGCGAAGCCATGAGTCCGCGCCGATCACCACGCGTGCACCGACATAGACGCCCGGCTCGAGTACAACGCGCGCGCCGATCACCGAGTCCGCGCCGACGACGACGAAGGCACCGATGTGAGCATCGGCTGCAATCTTTGCGGATGGATCGATCGAGGCTCCCGCATGAATCCCGGGCGCAGGACGCGGCGGCCGGAGCAGTTGCAAGAGGTTCGCGAGCGCAACGCGCGCCGACGGTACGGCCAGCAACGGCTTCGTCGCGTCGACCGGAACCAGCGCATCGTCGATTAAGACCGCACTCGCCGCCGAGGCGAGCGCTCCGGCCAGGTACCGCTCATCCGTTGCGAACGTCAACGCGCCCGCGCCGGCCTCCTCGACCGCGGAGATCGATTCGATATGCGTTGCGCCGTCACCGACGACGCGACCACCGACGCGAGCGGCGAGTTCGGCGAGTGTTCCCAGCATCGAGCGTCCCCGACTACGGAGTCGGCGTCACTTTCTCGGTGATGTTAAGAGCCTTCTCCACATCCGGCGTGATGTCCACGCCGCCGTAACCGACGCCTTCGCGCGTCACGACGAGGTTCAGATGGCGGCCTTGGGCCACCGTCTTCGCGGCATCCTGAATCTCTTGCGTCAGTCCGTTGAGGATCTTCCCGTACTTCGACTGCATCGCAATCGCATCGCGCGTCTTCCGCGCGGTGCTCTCTTTGCTCGCAGCGAGGCGCTGCTGATCGCCGACCAACGCGTTCTGAGCAGACTGGAACTTATCCCAATTCGCGGCGATACGCTGGACGTCGACGAGACCGACCGGGCTGTTGTTACCGCAGCCGACCAAGGTCGCGGCCGCGAGGGTCATAACGATAAGGCTAAATTTTTTCACTCGTGTAAACTCTCGACATCTTTGCTAACTTCGTTCGTCAAGTCGTAACCGCCGGCGGCGGCCTCGACGTTGTCGAACACGACGCTGAATCCATGATCCGTTGCGATGCGCGACGCTTCGCTCTTGATCTGGTCGACGATCTTGCCGTAAAGGTCGTCTCGTTGTTTCTGCAAGTCGGCCAATTGCTTGGCCACTGCACCGGTGGCGCCGACATCGGCACCGTGGAGGGCTGCGAACTGCCGATCGAGATCGGCTTTCGTCTGGGTGTATTCGTCAACGGTCTGTCGCGCGTCGGCTTGGAACTTCGCGGCGAACTGCTGATGAATCTGTTGGAGCTTGGCCTGCATATCCGGCGAAAGATTCGACGGGACCGCTACGGGCGCGAGACCGCGCACCTGCGCGGCGACTTCACTGCGACGCGACTCGAGCTTGGAGCGCGTCTCGGCCTGAATCTTCGCGATTTGATCACGGGCTCCGGCCGACGTCTCCGCCTGCAGTTGCTTTCGATAGGCGACGAGGTCGGCCTGATCTTTGCTGCGCATTGCGGAGAGCGCATCGGACTCTTTCTTATCGAGCGCGGAAATTTGAGCCTGGAGCGATTTCCGATTCGCATCATCGAGCGCTAGGTTTGAAAGCCGCGTGCGAGCGGCAAGACGCGCGCTCGCATCAGCCTGTGAAAGCTTGAGCGAGAGCTGCGACTCGCGTTGCTGAGCCGCTTCATAGCGTGCCGCAAACTTCTTGTTCGCCTGTTCCTGAAGTCCACGCTGAACGGAGCCGATCGCGGCGTTGTCCTGAGCGATGACGCTCTGCTGGTACTGCATGAACTCTTGGTTGGCGGCCACCGCGGCGGCCTGCGCCTGCTTCGCGGAAGATTGCGTCATCTGTGCTCCGGCCGATGCGCCGGCGTTGCCTTGGCCGGCGGCGGCCATGGCTGCGGCGTCGGCAGCTTGCTCTTGGCGGCCGTAGTCCGCTTGCTTCTGGGCGATGATCTTGTTGGCGCGGTTCTGCGCCGTGATCAACTGCGCATTGAGCGCCTTAGTACCGCTCGCTATGTCGGCGGCGGAGCGCGGGACCGACGGCGCGACCGCCGTCAGATTGATGGCGGCAATGGCGTCGTCTAACTGTGAAAGCTGGGCATAGAGGGGGTGGCGCTTGACGATATCGTCCAAACGTACATAGCCGATGCCGCGAATCTGCGGAGAATGCACGTCCACGTGCCCGCATGCGGCGAGCGCGAAGAGTGTCAGTCCGAGCGCGAGCCCTCTACTTGCTAAGCGCATCCTGGACATCTTTGGTGATGTCCGTGCCCCCGTAGATCACGTCCGCACGGTCGACGACGAGCAGCAGTTTCTTGGCCTGCGCAACGTTCGCGGTTACGGCCTTGGTCTGATCAACGAGCGGCTTGAGCAGTGCATCCTGCTTGTCGGAGAGCGTCTTGTTGTAGTCTTTCGCGACGCTTTGCTTATCGGCGTCGGTCTTCGCGCCGGCCATCTTCACCTGGAAGATTGCCTTTTGATCACTTGCGTACTTCGCGAAGTCATCGTTGGCTTGCTTAACCTTGGGCAACGAATCGAGCGCGGTCTGATCGACGAAGCCGATCTCGGAAGTCGCCGGCGCCGACGACGGCGGTTGCAATGCCGCCGATGACTGCACGAGGTTGATAACGTCGCGGGTTACATCTTGGCCGCCGTATACGACGATGCGCTTATCAACGATCACGCTCAAGTTCTTCGCGGAGCAGACCTGAGCGATCGCTATTTGGGCCCGCGTGAAAAGCGGTCCGATGAGATCGCGCTGCTTATCGCTGAACTTCTGCTGAAACTGCAACGTGATGCGTTGACGATCGGCATCGCTTTTCGCAGACTTCATCGCCGCGGCATACTGGCCGTCAAGTTGCGACTTGAACGCATTTAGTTGCGCGTTCGCAGCTTGGAACGCCGGCAGGCTGCCGACGGCGGCCTGATCGACGTAGCCGACATCGGCAAGCGGGTCGGCAATCGCCGCGGGCGCAATCGCGCTCAGGAGCAATGCGGCGACGATGGCGATCGAGGTGTAACGGATCTTCATGGTGTCCTTATTCGTTCCTTAGAATGATTGGCCGATGCCGAAGCTCGTGTGCGTCCCGTCCTTACCGCGCGCGATATCGATGCGCACGGTGTGCAGGCCGAGCTGCGGTAGATCGAAGCGAATGCCGATGCCGTAGTCTCCGCGCAACGTCCAATTGCCGGGGTATCCAACGATACGGTTGGTGTACGGGTCGGTCAGCGGGACCGCCCCGCGAATACGGTAGGCCAGTTGATCGACGAAGATGGCGGCGACAAGCTTCTTGTCCGGAGTTACCGGCTGCCGGAACTCGATCTGCCCGAAGAGCGTATCGGTACCGTAGAAGATCGAATCGTAGCCGCGAATCTGTTGATCGGAGAAGGTGTAGATCGAGTTCGGCGGGATTGCGCCGGTCGTCGTCTGCAGCTGTCCGTGTACGCCGAGGGTTCCGCCGGTCTTCTTCACCGGGAAGAACTTGGCGACGTCGGCGATGGTCTGCGTATAGCGAAAGGACGAACCCAGACCAGGCAACGAGACGACTTCGTTGATCGAGGCTTTGAGGCCGCGGTTCGGGTTGTAATAATCGTCCAGCGTGTTCGTCTGGATGCCGAAGTTGGCGTAGAGCAGGCTGTACGGCAACCCGGTGTTGACGTTAGCGATCGACGAGGCCGCAATACCGAACGAGCCGTTCTGTTCGGTTGTCGTTCCGAGCGGGTTCGGTGTCGGTCCGACCAGCACGTTCGGCTGAACGCCCTGGAAGTAGTATGGCGCCGGAACCGTTGTGTTGTTGGTAATGCGTTGCGCGCTCGCGCCGACGAAGACCGTCGTGTAGTCATTGAGACGACGACCGACGTTCGCGGTTAGGCCCTTCGACTTCGCCGAGCTGGTCGAGATTGCGTCACCGACCGCGGTCTGCGTTGCGCTGGTCTGATAGAGCGTTACCGGAATCGGTGCCGGCGTACCGCCGACGACCGGCGCCGTCGGGATCGTACCCGTCGAGCTCACCAGATAGACGGGATAATAGTAGGTCGTCTGATTCGAGAAGAGCGTTCCCGAGACCGAGTAGCGCTGGGACTTCTCGGTATGACCCCAATACGGGATCGTCGCCTGCAACTGCGACTGCTCGTTGCGATCGCCGCGCTGGAACTGCAATGACACGCCGTTGCCCGTGCCGTGCAGGTTGTTGTCCTGATAGCCGAGCGTTCCGTAGAGGCCTTGGCCGTTGATACCGCCGGAGTAGCCGAAGCCGATCTGTGCGGACGCGGTCTTCTGTTCGGTAACCACCCAGTCGAGGGTGACCAAGTCGGGGCGCTTCGGATCGGGGCCGGCCTTCGGTTGAAGATCGACCTTCGAGAAGAACTGTAAGTTGTTGAGGCGATCGTAATCGCGGCGTAGCGCAGCTTGCGTTACCACCATGCCGGGGCGCAAGCGCAGCTCGCGACGGATCACATCGTCCTTGGTCTTGGTATTGCCGGTGATCTGGACGACCGCGACCTTCATCACGTAGATGTCGTACTTCACATCCGCGGTGCCGGTTTTATTATCGATCGTCGTCGGGTCGATGCCGCCTTCGAAGTTGCCGATCTGCAAGTCGAACTTGTCGTACAGCTTCTTGAGCGCGTCGTAGTCCTTCTGTTGATCCTCAGCCGAATAGACATCGCCCGGCTTGATCGTCAATGCCGGAATAATGATAGCGGTCGGAATCAACGGCGAACCACCGATCGTGATCTTGCCGATCGTGTAGCCTTCTTGAATCGAGAGCGTTAGGGTTCCGCTCGCCGGATCGAGATTGAGATCTTTGACGTGCGTCGGCAGACCTTCGTAGCCGATCTTCTCGTAGTACGCATTGATTTTCAGAACGTCTTGTTTAAACGTATTCGTATTGAAGACTTGGCCGACGGAGGTGTCCATCAAGGCGAGCAGCGTATCCGACGGGACATGCGGATTGCCGCTGAACAAAATCTTCGTGATAACCGGATTCTCGACAACGCGATAGGTAATCGCAATGCCTTTCGGGCGCTGACGCACGAGCGGTGCGGCGACATCGGCGAAGTATCCGAGTGCATTCAAACGGCCGATGTCGTCGTTGACGAGCTTCGGATCGTAGGGGATACCGGGTCTTGCTTCCAGGACCGCCAAAATTTTGTCGGTCGGCACGTGCACGTTTCCGGTTATATCAACGGAAACAATGTTCGGCGAGGAGGCCGCGAGCGTAACCGACGGCGCAATAATCGCCATCAGCGAGATCAAGGCCAGCGCGATTCGCGCATGCCGGAGACTAAAAGTGATCAAGAAACGTCTTCCCCTGCTGTGCTAAGGTCTGTCCCCCATGCTCGCGGACCAGCCTTAGCGGTTGCTGACAATCGCCAACGGTGTAACGCGCGACGAACGCGCGCTGTATCGACCCGGCACGCCCTGTTCGAGGATTCGGGGCTCGGGCCTTCCTCGACTCGCAGCGCCCGGATTACCAGAAAAGCCGCTGAACCGTGAGGGAAAAGCCACTGTTTCCTTGCAAGGCCTCTCCTGCCGTGAACCGGGTGGTATTCGATCCGAAGGCCCCCGGCGTATCGAAGAGCCGGGTCGGCCCGCTGATAAAAAAGGCCGAAAGCTGGGCGATGGTGGAGCTGCTCGGGGTGTATTCGAGCCCGAGCGACTGCCGGATCGGCTCCCCGAACGTGGTCGCGTAGACGGCATTGAGCGACCTACTCAGGCGACGACGTACCTCAACACCGACGTCGCCGTAGTAGTCGACGGTCAGCGAGAGGTTGTCCAAGCCCAGGCCTTGGCCGAGCGCGTTCTCGATCGGGGCCAAGATGCCCGAGGTGAACTGGGCATTGAGGATGTTGAAGGCCTCCTGACCGACGGTGATCGTGCCGTTGGACTGGGGCACAAAGACGCCGGGCAGTGCCTGGCCGGTATTCGCCAGGGGCGCCCCCGGCAGATTGCCGGGCAGGGTCGGCCCGGTCGGATTGCCGGTCGTCGGGTCGAAGGCGATCCCGCCGACGAACCCGCCGAAGGGTGCGATCAACGCGATGATCTGATCCTTCGAATACCCCGGCGGATTGGAGTCGAAGGAGATGCCCAAGTTGGAGAGCGAGCCGTCGACCTTGATGGTGACCTCGGCCGAACCGTAGGGATTACGACTCCGATCGGGGTCGGGGTTGACCACGTGGGTAACGCCGGTAGCGTGCAAGACCGGCACGACGCCGTCGGCCGGATCGAAAGCGACGGTACCCGATTGCACCCGAAAGGCGCGGTCAAAGTAGGTCAAGGTTCCGCCGGTCGAGGTGAACGTGCCGTCCAGGGTCGGTGCGGAGAGCGTACCGGCGAGCTGAGCCGAACCCGTGGTACCGATGTCGAGGCCCGCACCGAGCCCGCCGCCACGTACGCGAACGTTGTTCCCGGCTTTGATCGTCATCTTGAAACCGAGGTCAAACGGCAGACCGGCAATCGAAGCACCGGCACCCGGCGTGGCGCTCTGCCCGACGAAGGCGGAGAACGGGATCACTGCATCGCTTGCCGCCGCCGTTCCACTGAGGATCGCGATTCCCGGAGGCGTCCGGGTGAGGTCAAGCGTGCCATCGATCGTGCCCTTGCCGTAGGCGGGTAGGTCGATCTGCGCGCCGCTGGCGACCGCGTGGAGGGCGTAGTTCACGTCGCCGTAAGCGCCGAAGCCGTTCGCGAAGGCGATCGTTCCCTTTGCTTGCAGGCGGCCGGTCCCGAATGAGGAGCTGAAGTTGTCGACGGTCGCGCTGGTGCGATCGAAGGTGACCGAGGCGACCGTTCCGGTGATGCGGGTGCGTTCCAGCTCGCTCACATACGAACCATTCGCCAACGCCATGCGGCCATAGACGTGGGGCTGCAGCAAGGTGCCCGCGATGTTGACGTGTCCGTCGATCGTGCCGCCGAGGTGTGTCTGCGATCCGAGCACCGGATCGAACACCGCCGGATCGACGCCGGAGAGTGCGAGGTCGAAGCTTACCGGCTTATCGTCGACGACTTTAAACGGGGAGAGTTCGAGCGGGAGCGTCCCCGCCAAGGTCGCTTCGCCCGTCGCGAAGGTCGCGCCGGCATTGCGTAACTCGATGTTGTTGCCGTTGAGTTTAAGTGAACCGAAGAGTGAGGCAATGTCCAGACCCCACGCCTGCACCTTCGAGGCATCGAAGGCGGCCGCAAAGGTCGGCGCGGCAAACGTGCCGCCGATCTGCGCGGTCGTTTCAAAGGTTCCCGTGATCGGATAATGTGCGCGGGTTATCTGCGCGATCAGGTGCGCGGGGTCATCACTGATCGCGTGCACGGAGAGCGTAATCGGCATCTTTTTCGTGAGCCCCATACGGCCGCTGGCCGTCGCGACGATACCCGAGGCTTCGAGTTTAGCGTCGCGCAGTTCGATGGCATCTCCATCCGCACCGACGGCGGCAGTGAGCGAATCGATCGGCAATCGCCCGAACGAACCGTCGGTTAGATGCGCCTCGCCGATGAGTTGAAGTCGCGGATATGCACCGCGAACACGCGCCGATGCGTCGACACGCCCCAGCACCGGCAACTCGGGATAGCCGAACGCCGGCAACCATGTTGAGAGATCCATGTTGTCGAGGGTTGCGGTGACATCGTAGCGGGAGTCCGCGACGATTCGATCGAGTTGCGAAACCGGTGCAAACGTGATCGTTCCGGCAGCGTGCAGAGCTCCGTGTGTTCCGAAAATATTGAGTCTGCCGCTGACGGTATTGCGACTACTCGACCAGGTTGCCGCGGTATCGCCGATCGGCAGGGCACGATAGCGGAAGCCCTTGACGTCGACATCGCCGTCGGTCGCGATGTGTCCGCCGTTTGCAACCAAGGAGAACGCGATCGCGCCGACACCGTCGAGCGTATCGCCGGTATCGAAAAAGTTGTTGAAATCCGAGAGTGTCGCGTTCGGCGCGCGGAGACTCACCGCGTTCTGGTCTCGCCGAACGATCGCCGAGAAGCGTAGGTCGGTGTCGCCTACGCGCGCGCCACCATAGCGGGCCATCACGCCGCCGCGATCGGCAACGAGCGATGCCGATGCGTCGATAAAGGGCAAGCCGTTGACGGATCCGCCGCCAACCGTAATCGGCCCGCTGATGATCGGCGCGGCGCCATGGCCGCCGATGACAAAGCTGCCACCGAAGGCGCCCGTCGTCGTCTCGTAGTCCGGAAGGTGCAAGGTTGAAAGCGTGCCGGCAATATCGGCAGCCGGCACGTCGGCACGGACGGCATAGGCGGGCTCGTGCGAAGCCAGGCCGCCGATCGTTCCGCTCACCAGCCCGGTCGCGACTCCGAGCGTTGCGACACCGGCGCTCAACGCAAGCGTACCACCGTGCAACGCGACGTTCGCGCTACCGCTGACCGGATAACCTTGGGCGCGTCCGTTCGCGACGGTGACGCCGCCGTCGAAGGCGGGGATCGTTCCGTGATCATCGGCGAGGACACCGGAGACGGCGACCGTTCCACTCTCGAGCGGAAGCCCGATCCCGCGTAGCCCTTCGCCGTGCAATCCGCTGCCGACGAGCGCAAGCCCGTGGCCGTTCGTATAGGTGCCGGCCGCAATAACGTGCCCGCCTGCAACCCGTACGTCGGCCGAATAGACCTGCAGTGATCCGTTGTCATACGCGATCGTACCGCTCGCGCGTTCGACCGGAATGTCCTCGATCCGCGCGTTGGTGAACACGAGGTTCTCGCCTTGCACGGTGACGCGATGATTCTCGATCGCCAATGCCACCGGGCCGGCGACCCCGCCGCTTGCCGATGCGCCGCCGAGAAATGGACGCAGCCCCGTAAGCGTTCCATTATATGTGCCACGCGCGATCAGGCGCGCTTGAGAGAACGAGCCGGCACCGGTAAACCGCCCCCATGGGCCGCTCGCGCGAATCTTCGAGATCGATGCGTTCTGAAGGTTACCGGCGAAACTCGCATCGAGCCCGTCGAAGGCAACACCGGAGACCGTCGTACGACCGGCGGAGAGTCGGCCCGCCAACACCACATCGCTACCACTACCGCCGCCGACGACCGCCGCATACCCGAGGCGCCCGTCGAGCGCCGGTAGTTGCGGAAGTGTCGCCCCCGGGAAGATCTCGCGCGACGGTGCATGCAGATTAATGCCCTGTGCGATCACCCAGAAGGCGCTCGTCTTGGCGGGCCGGTCGAGACGATAGCGACCGTCCACCGATCCGTTACCGGCTGCGATGTGCAACGGCGCGACCTCAGCGATGCCGTCCGGGTCGAAGTGGAAGAGTGCGGAGGCGCGATCGATGCCACGAAGCGACGCGAGTGAACCACGCGCGCCGAACTGCTCACCGGATCCGTGGAGAAGTAGGTCGGCGACGATCGGCTCGTGCGGAAGCACTTCACTGATGTACGGTAGCGCGTCGGAGGTGGTCTCGATATGTATCGCGAGATTCGATGTGGGCGCCTTGCCCAAGGCAAGCGTCCCGATCGTCGTCGTCCGCAAGCCTGCGTAGGTCGCTACGAGTGGTGCGATCGTAACCACCTCGGACGAAAGCGCGAGGTCGGTGCTCACCGCATTGAGCGGGAGATCGCGATAGAACATACGTGCCGCATCGGCATGGACAACCACGATCGGCGCCGATGTCGAGCCTTCGAGCAGTACGCCGATCCGCGTCGCACCGCGCACCGGCTCGTTCCTCGCGAAGGATAGCGCGCTACGAAGGGTCGCGATGTCGCCGCTGCCGGCGAGGGCGAAGCGCAACTGCGGGTCGCGGAAGTCGAAGAGCCCACCTGTGACGGTAACCGGAACCCCGGCGAGCGTTGCATCGAGTCGCCGTGCAAAGAGTGCGTTGTCGACGATCTGCAGGCGCCCGTTGATATCGTCGACCGGCTTTGCCAGCGACTCTACGTAGAGTTGTGCATCGGCCACGTTGAGACTAGCGCCCACATGATAGGTTACATCGCTACTCGGCGTGACGTCGAAGGCATAGAGTTTTGCGTCGAGATCATGCGCGGTTCCGGCAAGTACCCGCAAGGCTGCGGAGTTGATGATGAAGTTCCCGATCGTACGGATCGGCAGCGCCTTCGCTTGCAGATGATGCATCGCATAACCACGCACGACGTCGACCGTACCGACGGCGCGAAACGGCTCGAGGGCGGTGTCGTGGAGTTGCCCCGTTACGACGTAGTGTGTGCGGCCGGCGGAATTGATCGTCGCGTCGGCGGTGAGCCCGGTGATACGTTGCTCGCTTCCGTCGCGCGCAAACTCCGCATCATCGCGTAGCAACACGCTGCCGTCACGTACGCGTACGGTAAACGCCATCGGAACCGGGTTGACACGACCGGGTGCACTGGGAGTCGTTGCGCCGCCACCGCTCGGAATAGCGATGTTGTACGAACCGTCGCGATGATGAATCGCGGTGAAAGCCGGTGTATCGATCGCGATCGCACTCAGGCCGAAGCGATGCTTACTCCCCGGGAAGAGGTCGCGAAGCGAATAGTAGAGATCGATGCGACGCGCGTCCAGCACCGGCTCGCCGTTATGCGAGACGTGGACATCGATGAGCGCACCGTGGTTGCGACCGAGCCGTTGGTCGCCGAGGCGAACCTGGTAACCGGTCGCTGCGCCGATCGCGCGCTCGAATGCGAAGTGAATGAGCGCGTGGCGGTTTGCGACCACGAGCCCAACAAGCACCACTGCCGCCACCAAGGCGGTCCACCATCGCTTACGCACGCTTCCTCCCTGATACCCTTAACGGGCGTCGAGGCCTTCGTGTCGCGTCTACAGATCGAGGTTCTTGACGCTCTTGGCGTATTCGAAGATGTACTGCTTGCGCGGTTCGACCTTGTCGCCCATCAGATCGGTGAAGATCTGCTCGGCTTCGACCGCGTCCTCGATGGTGATCCGCTTGAGGCGGCGGTTGCCGACCTCCATCGTCGTCACCGCGAGCTGCTCGGCATCCATTTCACCGAGACCCTTATACTGCTGAATCTGGAAGTCTTTGACATCGCCGTCGCCGATGATCGACTTCAAGTCGCTATCGGAGAACGCGTACCACTGCTTCTTGCCCTTCTTTATACCGTAGCGCGGCGGCTGGGCGATGTAGACGTAGCCGCCTTCGACCAACGGCTTCATCTGACGATAAAAGAATGTCAGCAGAAGCGTGCGGATGTGCGAACCGTCGACATCGGCATCGGTCATGATGATGATCTTGTGGTAGCGCAGCTTGTTGGTATCGAACTCGTCGCCGAAGCCGGTTCCGAGCGCGGTGATCATCGTCCGAATTTCTTCGTTTGAGAGCACCTTGTCGAGACGCGCCTTTTCGACGTTGAGAATCTTTCCGCGTAGCGGGAGGATCGCTTGCGAGTTCGGATCACGTCCACCCTTAGCCGTACCGCCGGCCGAGTCACCCTCGACCAGAAAGACTTCGCTCTCGGCCGGGTTGGTGTTCTTGCAATCGACCAGTTTCCCGGGCAGGCCTGAACCTTCGAGTGCGTTCTTGCGGCGCGAAAGATCGCGCGCTTTCTTCGCGGCTTCGCGAGCGCGTTGCGCTTGCATCGTCTTCTCGATGATCGAGCGCGCGTGCTTCGGATTCTCTTCGAAAAAGAACTCGAGGCGTTCGTTGAGCAAAGCATAGACGATACTGCGCACCGGCGCGTTGCCGAGCTTGGTCTTCGTCTGACCTTCGAACTGCGGGTTCTCGAGCTTCACCGAGACGACGGCGGTAAGGCCCTCCATCACGTCGTCGGTTGAAAGATTGCTCTCGCTCTCTTTGAGAATACCGCGCTTCTTCGCATACGTATTGACCGCATTGCTTACCGCCGTGCGGAAACCGGTCAGATGCATGCCGCCTTCGGTCGTGTTGATGTTGTTCGCATACGCGTAGATCAACTCGGTGTAGGTATCGGTCCACTGCATCGCAACTTCGACGTCGACGCCGTCGCGTTCGTTGTGCGTTGAGATGATCTCGTGGAGCGGATCTTTCTTTTCGTTGAGCCACTCGACGAACGAGATGATGCCGCCTTCGAATTTGAAGTTGCGTTCGCGCGGTTCTTCACCGCGTTCGTCGCGCAAAGTAATCGAAAGACCACGATTGAGAAACGCGAGTTCGCGCAGACGCTTGGCCAGCACGTCCCAATGATATTCGGTCGAATCGAAGATCGTCTTGTCGGCCATCCAGGTTTGAATCGTGCCGTTACCTTCGGCCTTACCGATCTTCTTGAGCTTCGTCTCGGTGATACCGCGCTCGAAGCGCATCTCGTAGAGGATACCGTCGCGCTTGACGCGCGTAACCATCCACTCGGAGAGCGCGTTGACGACCGAGATACCGACGCCATGTAGGCCACCGGAGACCTTGTAGCCGCCCTTACCGAACTTGCCGCCGGCGTGGAGGATCGTCATCACGACTTCGACCGCCGGAAGTTTTTCGTCTTTGTGAATGTCGACGGGAATGCCGCGGCCGTCGTCTTCAACCGACGCGCTGCCGTCTTTGTAGAGCGTGACGAAAACGTTCTTGGCATAGCCGGCCATCGCTTCATCGACGGCGTTGTCGACCGCTTCATAGACCAGTTGGTGCAGACCGCGCTCGGAAGTACTTCCGATGTACATACCCGGGCGCTTGCGCACCGCTTCGAGCCCCTTGAGGACTTCGATCTGTTCTCCGGTATAATTACTCGACATTCGCTTTGTATTCGTTCCGTTTCTTAGTCATAGAGCAACGCGTAGAGCTCATCGCCCAACTCGTTGCGTACCGTCGCCGGCGCAAGCCGGTCGGCGGTGAGGCCGGATTTCAACATAACGTACGACTGCGCGACCGCCCGTTCGCGACCATCGCGAGAGAGCGTTCCGGCGCGCAGCGCCCGCTGGAGGATCGACCACCAGCGCTTGAGCAGGCGGCCACGGATCACTCCGAACTCTTTGCGGTCCAGACCCGGCACGAACTCGCTAGCGCGTTCGGGCGAGATCAACGGCGTGTCGTAGAGCAGTCGCATAACCGCGCTCGTCCGCTCCGTAACGCCGATGTCCGCACAGACGCCGCACGCCGTAGAAGCGCCCGGTGCAATGGG
>CAJDXE010000011.1_pt1 | contig 22064 bp, 20 predicted proteins | sample 7391781 | NCBI WGS metagenome assembly CAJDXE01 (sample SAMEA7055730, study PRJEB34461) | soil metagenome | biome: terrestrial ecosystem; feature: Peninsula; material: soil | place: Antarctica | collected 2016
CACCATCGCATCGACGATCTCGCCTTCGGTGCAGTAGGCGTTCACGCAATTGACGAGGTGCGGCATCACGTTGTCTTTGGGATCGCGGCACGCCGTCTGCAGACGCGCGAGCATAGCGGCAACGGCCGCGTCGTCGCGATTGGCGCGCACATCAGCGACCGAGCGAGCCTGTTCGCGACCCATCTCGTCGGTGATACGGAGTAACTCGAGATCGCCGCGCTTGTCTTCTTTTTGGAATGCGTTGACGCCGACGATGATGCGATCTTTCGCTTCAACCGAACGCTGATAGCGATACGACGCCTCAGCGATCTCTTTCTGGAAGAACCCCGCCTCGATAGCTTCGATCACGCCGCCGTACTCGTCGACTTGCGCGAAGTACGCCTCGGCTTGGCGCTCCATCTCGTCGGTTAGCGCTTCGACGAAGTACGAGCCGCCGAGCGGGTCGACGACGTTGGTCACGTTGGTTTCGTATGCGAGCACTTGTTGGGTGCGTAACGCGATCTCGACCGACTTCTCGGTCGGCAAGGCCAGCACTTCGTCCATCGAGTTGGTGTGCAACGACTGTGTACCTCCGAGCACCGCGGAGAGTGCCTCGAAGGCAACGCGTACGATGTTGTTCTCGGGTCGCTCCGTACCGGTCGCGCATGCGCTTGGCGTAGATGCGGCGCGCTGCGCGGAACTTCGCGATCTCTTCGAAGAAATCGCTGTGCGCGTTAAAGAAGTAGGAGATGCGCGGCGCAAACGCATCGACATCCATCCCGCGTTCCATGCAGGCCTCGACATAGGCGAAGCCGTTGCCGAGAGTAAACGCGAGCTCTTGTGCGGCGGTCGAACCGGCTTCGCGAATGTGGTAACCGCTCACCGAGATCGTGTTCCAGAGCGGCATCTCTTCGGTACAGAACGCAATCATGTCGACGATGATGCGCATGTGCGGGCGCGGCGGAAAGATCCATTCCTTTTGCGCAATGTATTCTTTGAGGATATCGGCTTGCACCGTGCCGCCGAGTTTCGCGCGTGGGATGCCCTTCTTCTCCGCCGCAGCGATGTATTGCGCAAGCGCAATCGCCGCGGGGCCGTTGATCGTCATCGACGTCGTGATGTCGCCCATGTCGATGCCTTCAAACAACTGCTCCATATCGGCGAGCGAGTCGATGGCGACGCCACACTTGCCGACCTCGCCACGCGCCTGCGGCGAATCGGAGTCGTAACCCATGAGGGTCGGCATATCGAAGGCAACCGAGAGGCCGTGCTGGCCTTGCTCGAGGAGAAAGTGATAACGCTCGTTCGTCTGTTTGGCGTTGCCGAAGCCGGCAAACTGACGCATCGTCCAAAGGCGATCACGATAACCACCCGCGTGAATGCCGCGCGTGTACGGAAAGATGCCCGGCTCGCCGAGATCACGCTCGATGTCGAGGTGGGCGGTATCTTCGGGGCCGTAGACCCGCTTGAGCGGGATATCCGAAAGGGTTCGGTCGACGGCACCGCTCCCGGGTCCGCGACGTTTCGCCGCGCCCGAAGGGGCGGCGGGCTTCTCCATCATTTTGGCCATATCAGCACGTACGCGCTTCGACAGGTCCGGCCAAGGGCCCCCGCGACCTGTGTCGCAGGGGCTAGCCGGCCCCGACGACTGGGATAACTTTATCGAGCGACATCAGATCGAAGACCCGTCGGACGGTGCCGTGCTCGGGGAGGATACAGCGCATCGATCCGCCGGCAACGCCAAGATTCTTGGTCGCTCCGACGAGGGCGCCGATGATCGTCGAATCCATGAACGTCATGCCACGCAAGTCGAGGATCACCGACGGTCGATCAACCAGTTCGCTCAAAGCCGTCCGAAGGTGAGGCATAGAGGCGAAATCCCAGTCCCCATCTAGGGAGACGAAGGTTTCGGGTCCGACGTTTGTGACCCGCAGGCCGGCATCTACGCTATCGATCATCAATTCATACGTCTCCGGGCTCAGTTCGCTCGGTATCCATGTATCCGCCAAGGCGGGACGCCAAACGCCCGCTTCCTAGACCTGCCTGCGAGTGGCCGAGACGTGATCACGATACCTGCCCGGGCTGACCCCGGTCATAGCCTCGAGGTAATCCCAGCTCGTCAGCAAGTTGTACCACTGCCACCACTCAAGGGTGAGCGCGCGTTCCTCGACTCGGTATTTGATCGCGAGCCGTTGGAGCAAAACTCCATCAGGAGCACCCAAAGGTGGGCGTTTCCCCCATAACCGCCGTCCCCAATACCGGTCGGCCTCAAGCGAGGCGCTTGCTACCAACGCGGCATGAAGATCGCTCTGCGCAAACGTTCTAACCGAACGAACGATCTCAAAATTCATCGCTTCTCCAACCCTTGTTACACGACAATACTACCCAAAAAAGCCGTGTTAAACGCTACTCTTAGGAGCGCCCGCTCGGCAGCCCGGCGGGCGAGCTTGACGGTAAAACGTCACGCGGTTATGCGTCATGCTCGGTCGCGCCCGCGAACGTGCGGACGGAGTTTTCTACGTCAGCCCTTTGACGCTTGCGCGCGGGGACGTTACACTCGCGTAGCGCTCTTCGTCATCGCCTTGCACGTTGAATGCGAGAAGCACGCGATCGGCAGCGGCGTACGGATCGATACCGGCGGCGACGTCGGCGCGGAGTTCGCGTTCGAGACGACGTTCAAGACGCCCGAGCGCAAGTTGCCGCACCTGATGTGTAAACGCCTCGCGACGCTTCGCCGCGATCTCGCCGCTCTCGTGCAACCAGGCGGCGTGTTTTTCGATCGCTTTCCAGAGCTCGTCGATGCCTTCTCCGGCAAGCGCCTGCGTCGAGACCAGTTCGGGAACCCAGCCGGAAAAGTCGAGCATCTCCATCATCGAACGAATCTCACGACGCAACTGGTTTGCCATCGGGTGGTCGCTCTTGTTGAGGACGAAGATATCGGCGATCTCCAAGATGCCGGCCTTGAGCACTTGCACCGAATCACCACTACCGGGTTGGAGCGCGACGATGGTTGTCTGCGCTAGGTCGGCGATCTCGATCTCGCTCTGACCGACACCAACGGTCTCGATCAACACGACGTCCAGACCGAATGCATCCATCAACAAAACAGCATCCGCGGTCGCGCCGGCGACGCCGCCGAGATGTCCGCGACTTGCCATCGAGCGAATGAAGACATCCGCATCGGTAAAGTGCTCGGTAAGACGAATGCGATCACCGAGTAACGCGCCGTGCGAGAACGGCGAAGACGGATCGACCGAGATCACGCCGACACTCTTACCAAGCGAGCGCGCTTTACGTACGATAGCGGAGGCGAGTGTCGATTTGCCGACGCCCGGCGGCCCGGTGAGCCCCAAGGTCAAGGCGCGACCGGTGCGACCGAAGATGTGGCGGATGAGTTCACCGCCGCGTCCCGATTCAGCAAGCGAAATTGCGCGTGCGAGTGCTCGCGGCTTCTTCGCATCGAAGTCGCGCATCAGATCGGCAACGCTCAGGTAAGCAGACACGATGACGAGTGATTGGGGCCTACACAAAGCCGGACCTTCCGGCAAATATCCCTAAAGAGAGGGCATGAAAGCGACGTCGAGCCGTTGAGCGGACTCCTTGCGACGGTTCTGGCGATGACGATGCTGTCGGTTCCGATGACCGGCGAGCGCGCGCGTCCCACCCAACCCGAAACGCTCTTCCACACGCTCTTTAGCGACTTCGCGGACGAGAGCGACGGAACGACCTACGTGCAGACCGGTGACATCCCGGCGATGTGGCTACGCGATTCGTCGGCGCAGACGATGCCCTACCTACGCTTCGAACGGGCGTACCCTGTACTGCGTGTGCGCTTTGCCGGCGTTGTCGAACGTAACGCGCGAAATATCGCAACCGATCCTTACGCCAATGCCTTCATGGCCGACTATCACGTGTGGGAACGCAAGTGGGAGGTCGACTCGCTCGCGTGGCCCTCGATTCTCGCTTATGTTTATTGGTCCCGCACCGGGGATGCAAAGGTCTTTACACCTGCGCTCCACCGCGCGCTCAGGATCGTTGTCGATACGTTTCGTTGCGAGCAACTGCACGCAACCTGTAGCCCGTATCGCTACCCATATCACGTCATCACGCATGAAGGCTACGCCGCCGGAACCGGCCTGATCTGGAGCGCGTTCCGGCCTTCGGACGATGCCGTCGTCTATCGCTTCAACATTCCGCAGAATGCGCTCGCCGTCGTCGCCCTACGCGATATTGCGCAGATGGCGGTGGCCGGGTACCACGATAAGAACTTGGCGATTGAAGCGCGATCGATTGCCGATGCGGTGCAGGTCGGCATCGCGCGCTACGGCGTGGTCTGGAACGCGAGCGCAAAGCGGTGGATGTATGCCTACGAAGTCGACGGCTACGGCAATGCAAAGTTCATGGACGATGCCAACATTCCGAACCTGACCTCGCTACCGTATATCGGCTGGTGCTCGCCGTTCGACCCGATCTATCTCAACACGCGCGCCTTCACGCTCTCGAAGTCGAACCCGTACTATTTCTCCGGCACCTACGCGCAAGGGCTCGGTAGTCCGCATACGCCTGCCGGCTTCGTGTGGCCGCTCGGTATCATCTCGCGTGCGTTGACAGCGACCGACAGCAGCGAGGTTGCGGCATCGGTGACGACGCTTGCCGAGACCGACGGCAAGGATGGGTTGATTCACGAGAGCTTCTATCCCGGCGGCTATTGGCGTTACACGCGCGCCGAGTTCGGATGGGCGAACGCGCTCTACGCCGATCTCCTCTTTCGCAGTATCGCGGGTTGGCGCGAGTCATCGTTCGTCGCCGGCGACGAAACGATACTACCGTTTCAGCGAGCCACGCAGACGCCGACGCTTGCGCGCCCGTATGTGCAGATCGAGAATACCGGTCTCCTCCTCAAGGCCCTCGGTGATCTCCTTCAGGCACCGAACCGTCGCTGACGCGTCTCAAAGCCACGCACCGCGTCGGCGAAGATCGCTTCGTCGAAGTCCGGCCACAACGTCGGTAGCGCCAGCATCTCGGTGTAGGCGAGTTGATACAGCAGAAAATTCGAGACACGCAGATCACCACCGGTGCGAATCAGCAGATCCGGATCGGGCGCATACGGTGCGTACATTCGCGAGCGCAGCGACTCCTCATCGACAGCAGTCGCTGCGAGGCGACCGCGCGCAACATCGATCGCTATCGCACGCGCAGCACGGACGATCTCCGCGCGTCCGCCGTAGTTGAGAGCAAGCACGAGCGTCAGGCGCCGATTGTGCGCCGTAGCCTTCACCAAGTCGCGCAGCGCCGCGCGGATCGGTAGCGCGAAACCGTCGAGGTCGCCGATCGTCTCGACCCGCACCCCGCTCTTGCCGAGTGCGAGCAGTTCATTACGGGCGGCCGCGGCACAGAGCTGGAGGATGAGGTTCACTTCGCCCGCCTCCCGACGCCAGTTCTCGGTCGAAAAGCCAAAGACGGTCAATCGCTCGATGCCACGGGTGAGGGCAGCCCCGACGGCGTTTCTGAGGGCCACGACCCCGCGGCGGTAGCCCTCGGCAACCGGCAATCCGCGCTCCCGCGCCCAGCGGCGGTTGCCGTCCATAATCACAGCCACATGCATATTCACTTTGTATCACAAAGTTATACTCACCCGCAAGAAGGCGGAGCGATGAGGGCACTTCGCCAACCTGGGGCGGGACATGGATAGCGGATATTACCGGCACCCCAGCATCTCCGGGGATCGCATCGTCTTCGTCTGCGAAGATGACCTCTGGAGCGTGCCCGCGAGCGGCGGAACGGCGAGCCGGCTGACGGCCTCGTTCGGTACCTGCGGCTCGCCCAAGATCTCGCCGGACGGCAACTGGATCGCGTTCGTCTCAACCGACGAAGGCAATCCCGAGGTCTTCGTGATGCCTGCCGACGGCGGACGGCCGGAACGGCTTACACATTTAGGCGCGACCATCGTCGCCGTCAACGGCTGGAGCGCAGACTCAGAGACGATCTACATTACCGCTAATCCGAGCGCATGGTACGAGCGCGACACCGAAGCGTATGCCTTGCCACGCGCTGGCGGAACGCCGGAGCCGCTAGGTTTCGGCCCGTGCAAGCGCATCGCATTCGCGAGCAACGGCGCCGTTGCAATCGGTCGCAACAGTGAAGACCCGGCGCGTTGGAAGCGCTATCGCGGTGGCACCGCCGGCGAGATTTGGGTCGATGCAAGCGGGACCGGCGAGTTTGAACGCCTCCCGCTTCCCGACGGTAATCCGACGTGGCCGCAGTGGGTCGGCCGACGCCTCTTCTTCGTCGCCGATCACGAAGGTATCGGCAATCTCTATTCGTGTGAACCCGATGGCAACGATGTCCGTCGCCACACCCATGAGAGTGATTATTACGCGCGCTATGCCTCGACCGACGGCGCCCGCGTCGTCTACAGCGCGGGTGGTGCGATCTCCATCTACGATGCGGTCACCGACAGCGTGCACGAGGTTGTAATCACCGCGCCCTCCGCGCAGCCGCAGACGACGCGTCGCTTCGAACCCGCCGCCGGCGAAATCGAAGATGTCTTGCCGCATCCTGACGGAACCCGTCTCGCGATCATCGCCCGCGGGCAGCCGTACACGCTACCGCTCTTCGACGGTGCGGTATTGCATCACGGGCGCGGCAGCAGCGCACGATATCGCCTCGCTCGCTGGACGCACGACGGAAAGGCCTTCGCAGCGGTTACTGATGCGAACGGCTACGAACAGATCGCGCTCTTCGACGAGTCTGCCGCGCATGAACCGAAATTTGTAACCACGGGCGACATCGGCCGCGTCACCGACCTCGCGGTCTCGCCCGCCAGCGAGATCATTGCCTTTGCCAACCATCGTCACGAGCTCTGCGTCGTCGATCCCACCGATGGAAAAGTACGCGTGCTCGACACGAGCCCCGCCGATCGCATCTCCGATCTCGCGTTTTCGCCCGATGGGCGATTGATCGCGTACGTCTGGTGGCCGTCGCAGGGCACCTCAATTCTGCGCGTTGCCAAGATTAAATCCGGAAAGATCCGCGACGTAACGAGCGCGTTACGCGTCGATCGTCAACCGGCCTGGGATCCCGAAGGAAAGTATCTCTACTTCCTTTCGACGCGTGACTTCAATCCGGTCTACGATGCGTTGCAGTTTGACCTCTCATTCCCACAAGCGGAGCGTCCGTTCGTCGTTACCTTGCGTGCCGATGTGCCATCGCCGTTCGTGCCGAAGCAACGCCCGCTGCATCGCGATGGTGAGCACGATCATCACGACCACCACGACGGCGAAGGCGAAGACAGCAAGAAGGACGAGAAGAAAGCGCCGGATGTCAAGATCGAGTTCGACGGCATCACCGGTCGCATACTCGGCTTCCCGGTTGACGAGGCGAACTATGGGCAACTCGTCGCGGTCAAAGGACGCGTGCTCTTCACCCGCTACGACGTGCGCGGGATCAAGCCCGAAGGGCGCGGCTGGGATGAAGAGGCGGAGAGCGGCGTATTGCTCGCCTATGAGTTCGACGGTCAGCGCACGGCGACAGTTGCAACCGATGTCGGCGATATCAGTCTCGGGCTCGACGGACGGACGCTCGTCTACACCTCCGCCGATAAACTCCGCGCCATCGATGCGCTCGCCGATCTCCCGGAAGAAGGCGACGATCCCAAACCGGCGACGGAACCCGGTCGCAAGACCGGCTTCATCGATCTTGATCGCGTACAAGTCGAGATCGTGCCGCGCGATGAGTGGGCCCAGATGTATCGCGAAGCCTGGCGTTTGCAGACCGAGCAGTTCTGGGTCGAGGACATGAGCGATATCGATTGGGATCGCGTCTTCGATCGCTATGAAGCGCTGTTGCCGCGCGTCCGCACCCGTGGCGAACTCTCGGATTTGATCTGGGAGATGCAAGGCGAGCTCGGCACGTCGCATGCCTACGAATACGGCGGCGACTATCGCGTCCCGCCGCAGTATCAGCGCGGTTTCCTCGGCGCCGATCTCGTTTGGGACGGCAATCGCAAGGGCTATCGCGTCGAACGCATCCTTCGCGGCGACAGCTGGAACCGCAATAGCGATTCACCGCTCGCGGAGCCCGGCATCGACGTTCGCATCGACGACGTGATCATAGCGATCGGTGGCAAACGCGTCAGCAAGACGGTGACGCCCGATATGCTCTTGATCAACACCGCCGGACGCGACGTTACGCTGACGGTGCAATCGGGCAAGAGCGATCCGCGCAACGTCTTGGTGAAAGCGCTGACCAGCGAAAGTGATCTGCGCTATCGTGCGTGGGTCGAACGCAATCGTGCGCTGGTGCACGAGAAGACCGGCGGCTTAGTCGGCTATGTCCACATCCCCGACATGGGGCCGTGGGGTTTCTCGGAGTTCCACCGCGGCTATCTCTCCGAGTTCGATCGTGGCGGATTGATCGTCGACGTGCGTTACAACCGCGGTGGCCACGTCTCGCCGCTCTTGCTCGAAAAACTGGCGCGCAAACGCGTCGGTTACGATGTGCCGCGCTACGGCAAGGCGGTTCCGTATCCGCCGGAGTCGGTAAGCGGACCGATGGTTGCGATCACCAATCAACACGCCGGCAGCGACGGCGACATCTTCAGCCATTGCTTCAAGCTCTATGGGCTCGGGCCGCTTGTCGGCAAACGCACCTGGGGTGGCGTTATCGGCATCAATCCGTATCATCGCTTGGTGGATGGTACGATCACCACGCAACCGGAGTTTTCGTTCTGGTTCACCGATGTCGGTTGGAAGGTAGAGAACTACGGCACCGATCCCGACTACGATGTGGACATCTCGCCGGACGACTATCGCGAAGGCCGCGACCCGCAGATGGAGACGGCGCTACGCCTGATCCGCACCGCCATCGAACGCACCCATCCCGAAGGCCCCGACCTCAGCACCAAGCCAAGCCTACCACTACCGACGCTTCCGTAATCTCTCATCCCGAGCGGGGCGCATTTGTCATCCCGAGATGACAATGTGATACGCAACGCGGCGCTGGTGTTATGGCTACCCCGCAATCAAACTCTGGATCAGTCTTCGCTTTGCTCGGCTTGATATTCGGGTAGCGCGTAAGCGTTGCAAGAGCACCGCTCGCTCGACGTAACCGCGGGCGAGAGTCTCCTCGAAGTACGCGATGTCTTTGTCGCGGGTGGCGGCGAGCTTCGCAATGATCAGATCATGCGGTTCCAAACAATGTCCGGTAACACTGTCGCCCGCATCGAAGGCGATGGTGCGCGCTGACCAACCATCGGGAACGATCGCCGTGTTTGCATCGACGGCATCGCCGTAGTAGCCGTATTCGGAATGAAAGTCGGAGAACTCGCCGATCTCGGCGAGCATGTCGGAGAGGGCCGGCACGTCACGCGGATAGAGATCGGCTTCGACCGAGCGGACCAAGATCGAATCGTGCAAATCGGGATATGAGCCGAGGATCGCTTGCGAACCGATTACGACGAAATTGTGTTGTCCGGTTATTTCAAACGCGGCGCGCAAGACGTGCGCGAGGTGCTCGGCTCTCACGGGCGATGCGCGTGTGCGAGCAACTCAACCTCGAACTGATCGAGTACGCCGGCGAACGGCGATGACGTGCGCAGTTGCATGCCCTCGTCGTCGACGCGCAAGATCGCGTGCAAGACATCGGCGAGATCGTTACGTTCCAGCAAGACACGCCACGCTTCGGTCGCGGTACTGGCGCCGTTGCGCTCGGTCCAGCGCCGGATGTTGGCGCGTGCGACTTCGAGCAGGGTTGGATCACGCAACAACTTCGCGGCGATCATACCGTGTGCGGCGAGGTTCCGAAGATGGATGCGATCTTGCGGCGTCTTCGGCGTACGTTCGCGGTGACGCGCCTGCTTCGCCGCGTTGCGACATGACGGCGAGCAGTAATCGGCGCGCGCACCGACCCGATCGGCATTGACCAATCGTCGGGCCGGGATGGGGCTACCACAACGCACGCATCGCATGCTGAGATCATATCGAAAGTAACCGGGTTATGCAAGCGAATATGCCTTAATAAGACTCGGGATATCATGCGTAGGGTAACCGGGTTATGGAACCGTGGATTGACGTGCTCCATCGGTCCGGGTATAACCGCTTCACCACGAAAGGAGCCCCCCTATGACCGCACGTGCCGCCGCTCTCGACTCCCGCTGGACGAGCGAACCCCGCTGGGCCGGAGTCAGCCGCAACTACCGCTCCTCGGACGTCGTTCGCCTTGCGGGCAGCGTCGTCGTCGAGCAGACCATCGCGCGCCTCGGCGCCGAACGTCTCTGGGCATCACTGCAACAGGCGACACCGGTCGCCGCGCTCGGCACGCTCTCGGGCGGCCAGGCGATCCAGGCGGGGAAGGCCGGCCTGCAAGCGATCTACTGTAGTGGCTGGCAAGTGGCCGCCGACGCGAACTCGAGCGGTAACATCTACCCGGATCAGAGCCTCTACCCGGTTAACAGCGTGCCGCAACTCGTGAAACGCATCAACAACGCCTTCGCGCGTCTCGATCAGATCGAGTCGCAAGACGGCAACGGCGGTGCACATCACTACTTGCCGATCGTCGCCGACGCCGAGGCGGGCTTCGGTGGCGCTCTCAACGTCTTCGAACTGATCAAAGCATTGATCGAGGCCGGCGCCGCAGGCGTCCATCTGGAAGACCAACTCGCGTCGGAGAAAAAGTGCGGTCATCTCGGTGGCAAGGTGTTGATCCCGACGCAGACGGCGATCCGCCATCTGCTCGCGGCGCGTCTTGCCGCCGATGTGCTGGACGTTCCGACGTTGCTCATCGCACGTACCGATGCCAATGGCGCGCATCTGATCACCAGCGACATCGATCCGCGAGATCACGCCTTCCTCACCGGTGAGCGCACGCCCGAAGGCTTCTTCCGCATGCGCGGTGGGCTCGACGCGGCGATCGCGCGCGGCCTCGCTTATGCCCCGTACTGCGACCTACTCTGGGTCGAGACATCGGAGCCGAACCTCGACGAAGCGCGCGCATTCGCCGACGCGATTCACGCGCAGTTTCCCGGTAAGCTCCTCGCTTACAACTGCTCGCCGTCGTTCAATTGGAAAAAGAAACTCGATGATACTACTATCGCACGCTTCCGCGAAGCACTCGACGCGATGGGATACAAATTCCAATTCATTACCCTGGCCGGTTTCCACTCGCTCAATCACGGCTTCTTCGAGCTCTCACACGACTTCAAGGAGCGCGGCATGACCGCATACGCCGAGTTCCAGCAACGTGAGTTCGCCAGCGAGCCGTTCGGCTACACTGCGACGCGCCACCAACGCGAAGTCGGCACGGGCTATTTCGATGACGTCGCCAACGTTATCAGCGAAGGCGCCTCCTCTACAACCGCGCTTGCCGGCTCGACCGAAGCAGCACAGTTCGGGCGGGAAGCCGCCGAGATCGGCGAACTTACGCCTGCATGACATTCGAGGAGTTCTTCGTCCCGCTACATCGGCGCTTTACACCGGAGCGCGACCGCCTGGTTGCCGCGCGAGCCGAACGACTCGCGCGCGCCCATGCCGGCGATCTGCCGATCTTCGCGCCGCCCTCTGTAGCAACGACAACGGACTGGAAGATCGACCTGCCCGTATGGTCGCAGGATCAGCGTAACCAGATGACCGGTCCCGCCGACGACGCAGCCCTGGTCGTCAAGATGCTCAACTCAGGCGCTCCGGGCGTCATGCTTGATCTCGAAGACTCGATGGTCAACGAAGACGATGCCATCGAACTGGGTTATGCCAACGTCATCGCCGCACTGTACGGCGTACTCACGTACGATGATCACAAACGCGGTCGTTCGGTAGCAATCGCACCGAGCACAACGACGACCTTTGTTCGCGTACGCGGCCTACATCTCGCGCAACATCACAAACTTCCGGGCGGCGAGCACACCAGCGGATCGCTCTACGACCTTGCGCGCCTGATCTTCGAGATCGACTATGCACGCCTCAAACACCCGCTCTGCATCTATATTCCGAAATCCGAATCGGCCGAAGAGGCGCTGTGGTGGCGTGATGTCTTCGACGCGTTGATTGCGGCGAAGGGATGGCCGAAGGACGGCATCCGCTGTATGGCGCTGGTCGAGTCGCACGCGCTCGCATACGCGATGGAAGAGTTTCTCTACAATCTGCGCGACCGGATCCTCGGCTTGAACCTTGGCCGCTGGGATTACATGGCGAGCCTGATTCACTTCAACTTAAATGATCCGGCCTGGGTGTTGCCCGATCGCAACACCATTCCGGCCGAGGTCGCGTTCTTCCAACACGTGCGCACGCTGATGCCGGAGATCTGCCACAAGCACGGCGCGCTCGCCATCGGTGGCATGACCGCGCTCTTCCCGTCGCGTGAGAATGCAGAGTTGAATGTTCGTGCACTCGATGTACTCGAGCGCGACAAGAAGAATGAAGCATCGTGCTTGATGGACGGCGCCTGGACCGGTCACCCTGATCAAAATGCGATCGCGGTGGCACAGTTCCCGATTCCCAATCAACTCGACAAACGCCCGAACATTACGTCGGCCGATCTCGATCTGCGCCCGGTTCCGAGAGGCGTCGGCAAAACAACCTTGGACGGCACCCGCGCCGCCGTACGCACGGTGATTCGCTATCGCCACGGCGTGCTCGATGGCCTCGGGGCCTCGCTGCTCGACGGCTACATGGAAGATCTCGCGACCGATCGCATCTATCGCCTGATGATCGCCCAGCGTATGAAGTTCCCCAGTGCCGCGACCCCGGCTTCACTCGACGCGCTCTTTGACGAAGAGCTCGACCGAATTCTCTGCGAACTGCCACCCGAGGCGACCGAGATCGACCGCGAGCGCTATCGCGATGCCCGTCGCCAATCCCAGTACATGATCGAAAGCGGCGTTTTCGACCCTGCGTAGCGCTTCAGTCCCGCTCGTCACATCAGATTTGACGCGAGAGATGCATTCGCGCTATGAGTGAGCGGATGCGTTGTCCCGATCGGCTCCGAGCCCCGCTCCTCCTGTTCGCGTTGTTCACCGTGATCGGGGGGCTCAGCTTTAGCTATCATTATCTGGATGATCTAGCCCGCGGTCTTACCGGTACCTTACCGATGCGCTCGATGGAGGAGTTCACCGGCGTCTACTCGGTGATGGTGCTGGTTCCGTTTATCGCATGGGTAGTGCGGCGCTTCGGATTCAATAGCTCCTTACGTTGGCCAGCCGCCCTCGGCGCACAATTCTTCGGCGCGATCACGTACACCGTCGCGCACACGACATTGATGTTGGTCTCGCGCGCGATCATCGCACCTCTTGCGCACATGGGAACGTACGACTACGGGAACATGCTCTTCCGCTATCCGATGGAGGCGTCGAACGATCTGCTCTCATTCGCGATGATCGCTGGAGTAATCTACTTCCTCGACAGCCTTGAACGCACACGCGAGAGCGAACTTGCCGCCGCAGACCTACAACGCCGCCTTGCCGAAGCGCAACTCGACAATCTGCGACTCCAGCTTCAGCCGCACTTCCTCTTCAACACGCTCAATGCGATTTCGTCGGTGATGTATGAAGACGTCGGCCGAGCGGATGCGATGCTTGCCAAGCTTAGCGCATTCCTCCGTGCGATTCTTGCATCGAGCGATGCGAAGGAAGTCTCGCTCCACGACGAGATCGCAATCGAGCGTATGTACGTCGAGATTATGACCGGACGTCTCGAAAACGCTCTCTCCTTCGACGTAGTGATCGATGCCGACGCGGAAGACGCGGCGGTTCCGCCGATGGTCCTCCAGCCGATTCTCGAGAATGCGATACGCCACGGCATGCCGCCCGGACGAACCGCCTTGCGTATCTCCGTTCATGCGTCACGCGCGAACGGACGTGTCGATCTCCGTGTTAACGACGATGGCGCCGGATTCTCACCGAACGGGCGCACCGATGGTCGCGGCCTCGACAATGTTCGCTCCCGGATGGCCCAGCTCTACGACAACGCTGCAACCTTCGAGATCGGCACCCGCGACGGCGGCGGAACAGAAGCCCAGCTCAGTTTCCCGTATCGCATCGTCGCAGAAAAGACCGCATGAGCCTCCGCGCACTGATCGTCGACGACGAAGCGCCGGCACGGCGCAAGCTCGCGCGCTTTCTCTCCGAATGCGACGACGTTACGGTGGTCGGCGAAGCCGGAGGTGGCGCCGAAGCGATTCGGCTCGCGCGCGAACTGCAGCCCGACGTACTCTTCCTGGATATCTCGATGCCGGAGATCGACGGCTTCGAAGTAGTCGAGACGATCGCGAGCGACGAACATGTTCCGCGCGTGATCTTTGTCACAGCATTCGACCAACACGCGATTCGGGCGTTCGAGGTGAGCGCGCTCGACTATCTGCTCAAACCGCTCGAGCGCGATCGACTCAACGAGGCGATCGCTCGCGCGCAGCGCGCTGCTCGCCCCGGACCGACATCCGACCCGAAGCAGTTGATGGAACTGCTCGATGCGCTTCGACCGGAGAAGCGCTTTCCGAAACGCTTGCTCGTGCCGACAGAGGACCGTTCGGTCTTCATCGACGTAGCCGAGATTGTGCGCGTTGAGGCAGACGGCAACAACGTGCAGATCATCACCACACGTGGTTCACATTCGATGCGCGCGACGATGGAATCGATCGAAGCAAAGCTCGATCCGGAACGCTTCGCTCGCGTCCATCGATCGCACGTTGTCAATCTCGACGCGATCAAAGAGATTCAACCGTGGTTCCACGGCGACCGCCAGATCGTGATGCGCGACGGATCAACCTTAACCTGGAGCCGTCGCTACGCCGCGAAACGCCCCGACCTCGCGTAGCCCGTTCGTCACAGGCGAGCCGCCGCTCGTCACAAGGTGAGGTCGCTCTCCCGCTCCCGAGCGTAGGATGAGGCCATGACGAACGATGCGCGCCTGCGCCGACTGACTGCCGAGTACGGGCTTCCCGCCCTGCTCGCGGTACTTACCCTGATTCTCCACGCGCTCGCCAATGCGCACTACGGCTTCTTCCGCGATGAACTTTACTTCATCATCTGCGGGCGCTTCCCGGATTGGGGCTACGTCGATCAACCGCCGATCACGCCACTGCTGGCGGCGGCGTCACAGATCTTCGGCCACTCGCTCTTCTTGTTGCGCGTCGTCCCCGCGCTCTTCGCCGCGGGAGGCGTCTTCGTCACCGTGCGTCTCGTGCGCGAACTGGGTGGTGAACGCTTTGCACAGCTACTCGTCGGCATCTGCGTCGCACTCGCACCGGTGCTGGCATCCTTCGGCGGCAAGGTCGGTACCGATGAAGCCGGGTTGCTCCTGTGGCCGCTCGCGGCGCTCTTCGTCGCACGCCTCATCAACGGCGCCGACCCGCGCTGGTGGATCGGCGTAGGACTCGCGCTCGGCATCGCCGGCGAGGCGAAGTACAGTGTCCTCTTCTTCGGCATCGCCTTGCTCGTAGGCATCGCGCTCTCGCCGTCGCGCCGCATCCTCCTGACGCCATGGTTACTCGCCGGCGCCGGTTGCGCGTTGCTGGTCGTCGCTCCAAACGTTGCATGGCAGGCCGCACACGGATATCCGATGATCGAACTCTTGCAAAACGGCGCCAATGGAAAGAACGTCGTGCTCTCCCCGGTCGCCTACATACTCTCCAATATCGTGATCCTCAACCCACTGCTTTCGCTCGTCTGGATTGCCGGACTGGTGTGGGCATTCGTGAAGCCGGCGACGCGTTGGATCGGCTGGACCTTCGTGCTGTTGATGACGATCATGATCGTACTGCACGCAAAAGACTACTATCCCGCCAACGTCTATCCGCTCATCTTCGCAACCGGCGCCGTACTCATCGAGTTGGTGACGCGCCGCATCACCCTGTTGCGCCCGGCCATCGCGGGCATCGCGATCCTCGCCGGCGCCGCGATGTTGCCGCTCGCGCTGCCGATACTTCCGCTCAACCAGTTGGTAGCGTATCAGAGCCCGTTTATGCATCTTCCGGTGAGCGCCAGCGAACATCATCGTAAGGTGCCACGAATCGAAAGTGACTTCGCCGACATGCACGGTTGGCCGGAGATGGTAGCGAGCGTGACAACGATCTATAACGCGCTGCCGGCCAAGGAACGTGCGAGAACCGGTATCAACGGGGGCAACTATGGCGAGGCTGCCGCAATCGACTTCTTCGGTCCCGCATACGGACTGCCGCGCGCGAGCTCCGGGCACAACCAGTACTGGCTCTGGGGCATCCACGTGCACAAGGGCGACTCACTCATCGATATCGATGGTAACGTCGATACCTTGCACAAGATCTGTGAGAGCGTCACGCTCGGAACGACCTTCTCGAACGAATGGAACATGCCGTACGAGAGCGATCTCCCGATCTACGTCTGTCACCGCTTGACGATCGAACCGTCGACGCTCTGGCCAAAGGTGCGTAACTACAGCTAGTAGCGGTTACTTCACCTTCATCGCACTGACGGGAATAAACCCGAGCTTACGAAGCGCATTCGCATCGGTCTCGACGAAGGTGATGAACGCCGCAATGTGCTTGCTCGGCATGCCGTTGGTAAACATGTGCTCGTATGACCAATATGGATATTTTCCGGTGGTGACGTTGGCGATCGTCGGGCGGACGCCGTCGATCGCAATCGCGATCACGTTGCCGTTACGAACATAACTCGTTGAAACATATGAAACCGCACCGGGGGTCGCGTTAACGATCTCCGCGACCGTCCCCGACGAGTCTTGTGTGCCGGACTCCATCGGTTGCTTTCCGCCGAGAACCTTTGCTACGAACGTGGCGCGCGTTCCAGAACTACGCGGGCGATTAATGATCGTCACCTCCTGATCAACGCCGCCGACCTGTTTCCAGTTCGTCACCGCACCGGAGAAGATTGCGCGAATCTGCGCCGTCGTCAACGAGGTGACGCCGACGCCGGGATTCGCAACCACGGCGAAAGAAACGACCGCAACCTTATGATCGATCAACATCGGCTCGTTGACCGCGGGAATATCGGAGTTGCCGATATCGACACCCTTCTGTGCCGCCTGCGTGATGCCGACCCGTGAGCCGCCGCCCGATACGTTGACGTCGACATCGGGGTGCAACACGGCATAGTCGGCAGCAGCCTGCTTCACCAAGGGCAGCAATGCCGTCGAACCCGCGGCGATAACGGAACCATTGTTTTTCGTAGCACCTGCCCCGCCGCCGCACGCAGTAAGTGCAACCAGAACTATCGCAGGGACTGCGCGAGCGAGGCGATTCATGTGAGGAGCTCCTCGGTAAAGAGTGCGTCGAGCAGGGCGGGATAGACGCGAGACGTGCGCGCCTGCTTCGTATCCGGTTCGATGATGTCGTGGTTCGTTGCAAGGTGCGAGAGTTCCCGATGGCCGACCGCGTGCGGACGAAACATCTGCCAATTGCGAATGACCTCGTCCATGACCTCGTTGCTCACCGCCGGGTCTCCGGGATTGCTGATGACGATCACACTCTGTCCGAGTGGCGGTTCCTCAATCGAGGTGTTGTAGACGAGCCGCGCGATCCGAAGCGCCTCGCCGAGCGCACGTGTCGAGAAGCGCGGATAGGTGGTTCGCGGATGCTGCGCCGCGCCGACACGCGGATCCCACCACAAGAACATATTCGGGATCCAGCGGATCAGCGCACCGATCGAATCGCTCACACCGAACGGTAACTGGAGTATGGCGAGCATCGGACTCACGGGGACGCTACGCCAGATATCACGACGGAACTGCATCGAATAGGCACAGAGTAGGCCGCTGGTCGAGATGCCGAGTACCGCAACGCGCTTGCCGAGCCCACACGCTATATCGACCGCCTCGGTGAAGCTTGCAAGCCACGCCTCCGCGGTCAGCGTGCGTAAGCGCTTGGTCATGCGATCCTTGTCGCCGTGTTCCGGTAGGCGCGGGATGAAGACGTTCGCGCCACGCTCACGTACCAACGGCGCGAACTCACGGAATTGGCCGGGATGATTGGTGTAGCCATGCAATAATACGACGCAGAGATCGGCCGGCGCGTCGGCCAGCAACACCGTTCGGGCCTCGGGCCGAATCGTCGCATCGTCCAGCGCCATAAAGGTTCGCGCGCGTTTGGAGGCTTCTTCAAACGAGGTTGCCGGGCGACTAGGTGCGACGGCTAGTTGCACACACACCCAATCAAATGATCGTCGACCATGCCGACGGCTTGCATAAACGCGTACATGATCGTCGATCCGACGAAGGTAAAGCCACGCTTCTTCAAGTCTTTGGCAAGCGCATCGCTGATGGCGGTCGTAGCGGGAACGTCACCCGGTCCGCGACGTTTCGTCACTACCGGCGTGTTGTCGACAAATGCCCAGACGTAACTTGTAAATGAGCCGAACTCACGTTGCACCGCAAGGAACGCCTTCGCGTTCTTCACCGTGCCGGCGACCTTCAACCGGTTGCGCACGATGCCGGGGTCGAGCAACAACTTCTCGATCCGCTCGGGCGTGAAGCGCGCAACCTTCACCGGGTCGAACTCCGCAAAAGCCGTGCGATACGCTTCGCGTTTCTTGAGAATCGTCTCCCAACTCAGCCCGGCCTGCGCGCCTTCAAGAACGAGAAACTCGAAGAGCACCCGATCATCGTGAACCGGTGTGCCCCACTCGTGATCGTGATACGCGATCATCTCCGGCGACTTCGCCCACGAGCAACGCTTCATTTGTCCAGCAGTTCGAGCAGGATGGGATAGACCTTCTTGACGATCGCCGGCCGGTACAGCGGTTCGATGATGTCGTGCGAAATCGGCAGATGGTCGAACCGATAGGTCTCGATTGCATCCGGGCGCAACCGTTTCCAGCGCGTGACCAATGCGCGAACCGCGCCGTTGTTGACTGCCGACTCATGCGCGTTGGTCACCACCATCACGCGTTTCGCGCGGAACGGTTCCGTTGTCGCGGCATCGAGCACTTCTTGCGAAAGCACCATCGCTTGCGCTATTGCGTGCGATGCATACCGGGGATAGCCGTGCTCCGGCATCATCCGTTCGCGCCGCAACGGATTCCACCACGGAAAGACGTTCGGCATCCGCATGGCGGTACGGGTGAGCGCACTTCGCAGACGGTTGGGAACGAAAGCGATGCCGAGGAACGGCGCGATCGGAACCGCGCGTTCGATCTCGTAGTTTTGTGCTACCCAGCTCGTCAGTAGTCCGCCGAGCGAGAAACCCGCGACCGTCACGCGTTCGCCCAGGCTCTGCGCCGCCTCGAGGGAGATGCGCGCAGTCTCCTTCAGGTCCTCCACGCGCAAGGTCGCAAGCGCCCCGGACATCCGGTCGGCATAGCCGTGGCGGGGAAGGCGCGGAACGAGCACGTTGTAGCCGCGTTCGTGTAGGCCGTGCGCGATCTGGACGAATTGCATCGGGCTCGCCGACAGGCCGTGGAAGAGCACGATTGATCGCGCCGTCCGTGCGGCATGAAGAAGCGCAATGGTGCGTCCGCCCTCGCCGATGCCGGCATGGTCACGCGCGAGGATGCGATCTAAGAGGGGGCGCAAGGGTGCGTCCTTAAGTCAGTAGGACAAGTGTTCCTGGAACGCCGGCGTAGACGCCCCGGCGGTCGCCAAATGGCTAAACACACGCGGCGTAGTGAAAAAGAACGTGACCCGCTCTACGTCCGCTAACCTCATCGCGCTGGAAGATCAACGCGGCGCCCATAACTACAAGCCGCTCGATCTCGTCGTAGCACGGGCCGAGGGTGTCTGGCTGTGGGACGTTGAGGGCAAGCGCTACCTCGATTGCATCAGCGCCTACTCGGCGGTCAATCAAGGGCACCGCCATCCGCGCATTACCGCCGCGATGCTCGCGCAGAGCGAACGTGTTACCCTCACCTCGCGCGCCATGCGCAACGATATGTTGCCCCTCTTTCTTGAGCGACTCACCGATGTGACCGGCTTCGAGATGGCGCTACCGATGAATACCGGCGTCGAAGCAGTCGAGACCGCATTCAAACTGGCGCGTCGCTTCGGCTACCGCACCAAGGGCATCGCACCGGACCGCGCCGAGATCATCGTCTTCGCCAACAACTTCCACGGGCGTACCCTCGGTGCGATCGCGGCGAGTTCGCAGGAGGAGTATCGCCGCGACTTCGGCCCCTTCACGCCGGGATTCGTGAGCATCCCCTACGGCGATGCCGATGCGCTCGAACGCGCGATCTCGCCGAACACCGCGGCGATCCTCATCGAGCCGATCCAGGGCGAAGGCGGCGTGGTCGTTCCGCCGGAGGGCTTCCTCAAACGCGCGTGGGCGATCTGCAAGGAGCACAACGTGCTCTTCATGGCCGACGAGATTCAGACCGGTCTCGGACGTACCGGCACGCTCTTTGCCTGCGACTACGACGGTATCAAGCCGGACGTACTCATCGTCGGTAAGGCACTCGGCGGCGGCTTCTATCCCGTCTCGGCGGTGCTCGCAAGTGCGGCGTTGCTCGGGCTCTTTGAGCCGGGCTCGCACGGCAGCACCTTCGGCGGCAATCCGCTCGGGAGCGCGATCGCTATCGCTTCGCTCGACGTGATTCTTGATGAGCGTCTCGCCGAGAAAGCTCGCTACGCCGGTGCGAAGATCGTGCAAGGCTTGCGCGCCGTCATATCACCGCTCGTCAAAGAGATTCGTGGGCGCGGCCTGTTGCTCGGCATCGAGTTGACGGCACCGGCACGCGGGCTTTCGGACGAGTTGCTCAAGCGCGGCGTCGCCGCAAAGGACACGCACGAGAACGTGTTACGCATCGCGCCGCCACTCGTCATCGACGACGAAGCGATCGCGATATTGCTCGACACCTACCGCGAGGCGATCACCGCTCTCGCGTAGCCGTTACGCTTCGCGCTTCTTCAGCAACCAGATTGCGAAGACGAAGGCCATCACCACGATCGTGAGGATGGCGAGGTCGATCGTGCTCTTCGAGACGATCCCTCCCGCCGTGGCGGTACCGCCTTGCACCTCCTCGACGGTGAGCAGGAGCACGCGCCGGATCACGGCGATCAAGCCGACGATCAGAAACGGATACGCGTTGAGCCCGGTGCCCCGCACCGAGAGCGTCACCGTGTAGGCGATCTCGCCGATCATCAGGATCAGCAAGACGAGGTTGAGGAAGTCGGCCGTCTCTTGGATAGCCGAATGCGGCGGCCCCGTGAAGAGTGGAATGATGTCGAGGACACCATTCCACGAAAGGGCCACCGCCGCCGCGAAGAGGAGGACCGCGACGACCGTGAAGACGCTGCGCTCCGCAATCGAAAGCCCTCGGCTGATCTTGCGAAAGACTTCGATCTCTTCGTTTTGTTGGCTCATGGGGTTAGTGGTTTCACCACATCCATGAGCCGATCCGGTGTTCCGTCGATACGAACCAGATGTGGGTACCGTGGCCCGTCGTAATACGGGATCGAGATCGTGCTGTAGAGATCACCCCGCGTGATCAGGAACTGGATCGGCTGATGCGATTTTTGCGCCGCCTTGAGTGCGTCGTTGAGCACGTCGTTCGAGAACGTTCGACCGTTGACCGCGGCGATCTTGGAGCTGAGGCCAAGACCCGCTTTCCATGCCGGTGATCCGAAGTACACATCACCGACCGTACCACCACGGATCGAGACGCCGAGCGAGTAGGTGAAGTTCGTTCCACCACCGTGCGCAGGATCGGCCGTGTAGACGAGTTTCCAACCGTCGGCGGTGAAACCGTCCGGCGGATGCAGCGCGATGTCATCGACCCAGGTGTGGAAGAACCCGGTCCAGTCGTATGGCTGCACGGCGTTGAGGCCGTCGATGATGTCTTGGCGATTGTAGGTAACGACATCCGGGCCGGTCGTCGTACGACCGAAGAATGCGCGTGCGAATGTATCGAGCGACTTGGTGTTGTTCGACTCCTGACGAATGATCGAGTCGACTTTCAACCACATGAGTTCGGCTTCGCTGTAGAAGTCTTCACCGCGACGTTCGCTGCCGTAGCCGCGCGGCGCGCTGTAGATAAACGGCGCTGCGGTTGCATCGCCGCCGAGCGAGAGCCATTTGCGCCCCGGCATGTTGTCGTAGCGCGCCCACAGTGAAGCGATCGCGTCGGGATAGTTTTTTGCTGGGCGAAGGCCATCGCGATAGGACATCACGTT
>CAJDXE010000023.1_pt1 | contig 21669 bp, 18 predicted proteins | sample 7391781 | NCBI WGS metagenome assembly CAJDXE01 (sample SAMEA7055730, study PRJEB34461) | soil metagenome | biome: terrestrial ecosystem; feature: Peninsula; material: soil | place: Antarctica | collected 2016
TGAGCCCTTCGAGCGGTTGTTTCATCAGGGCATGGTGCTCTACAACGGCGAGAAGATGTCGAAGTCGCGCGGCAACGTGATCGGCATCGACGAGACGGCTGATAAGTTCGGCGTCGACGCGATGCGTCTGCTCCTACTGTACGTTACGCCGCCGGAAGATACCAGCGACTGGACCGATGAAGGCATCATCGGCCGCGTGCGCATGCTCAACCGTCTGTGGCGCGCTTGCGAGCCGTTGGCTATGCGCGCGAAGAGCGTGAGCGTACGCGAACTGCCGACGTGCACCGATCAAACCGAGAAGGCATTGGTTCGCGCCGTCCATGTCGCCGCGAAATCGGCGCTGGACGAAACGACTTCGCGCCGGTTCCACTATAACGCGACGATCGCGAAGTTCGACGAATACTTGAACGCGCTCACCTCGCTTGCCAAGGATCGCCCGCAATCACCGGCCGTGCTCTACGCCGTGCATGCATTGCCGTTGCTGATCGCGCCGTTCGCTCCACACGTAGCGGATGAACTCTGGTCGATGATGGGCTACACAACGAGCGTCCACACCGAGCGCTATCTCGATGTGGACGAACGCGCCCTCGCATCGGACGAGATGACGCTTGTCGTGCAAGTCAACGGAAAACTGCGCGCGCGCATCACCTTGCCCAGGGGCACCGACGAAGCGACTGCTGCGGCAGCCGCCTTCGCCGACCCGTCGGTTAAAGCGCACACTGATGGCAAAGAGATCCGCAAGCAGATCTATGTGCCGGGGAAGCTCCTCAATATCGTCGTGTAGCCCCTAGGGCTTCTTGTCTTTGCCTTCGCCGTAATGCTCGTGCATAAACGCGTCGCCGGTCTGGTTATCGAGGTCGGTCGGGAGCAAGGTCTCGTGACTGGCGATCTCCCGCATCGCCGGGGTCGCCCCCTCGTTCTCCGTCAAGTCGTTCTCGAAGATCTCGCCGTCGCGGTCGCGACGGTCGCCGCCGTTCGTTATCATCCGGAGATTTTTCCCGTTTCGTAATGTACTCAAACCGGGCCACGGAGATACTTCAGCGTCGAATACTCACGGATGATCTCGTCACAGGCGTCAAGTAGCTAGATCAACTGCTGCAAGATATTGCGGCTCGTACATGTCTCTCCGCTCACCGACTGGGCCTCTACAAGATGTGTATGCCGCGCGAATAGCACGCCGCAATGGAGCGTTCCTGGGGTGATCGTCGAATCTGGGAATGATGAAGGTACTTGTCGCCGGCGGTGGGCCTGCCGGGATGATGCTCGGGTATCTGCTTGCACGCGCGGGTATACCGGTGACCGTGCTGGAGAAGCACGCGGACTTTTTGCGCGACTTTCGCGGCGATACAATTCACCCATCAACCTTGCAGTTGATGTATGAACTCGGCATCCTTGATGACCACGATGAGATCCGCCAACTGAAGGGTCGCATCGGCGCAAGCCAGATCACCATGGCCAACTTCACCCACCTGCCCACGCATACGCACTTCATGGCACTGATGCCGCAGTGGGACTTTCTCAACTTCCTCGCCGGGAAGGCCAAAGCGCTACCGGCGTTCACTCTGCGCACGAAGGTTGAGGCGATTGGACTCTTGCGTGACGGCGAGACCGTCACCGGCCTTCGTGTGAAGACGGAACAGGGCGAGGAAGAACTGCGCGCCGATCTGGTCGTTGGTTGTGACGGGCGCAAATCCACGGTTCGCGCCGCCGCGGAGTTACCGACTGTTGATCTGGGCTCGCCGATGGACGTGATCTGGTTGCGTGTCTCCAAATCGCCGGATGATCCGTCGCAGACGTTCGGCAACATCGGAAACGGGCGCATCCTCGTTACCCTCAATCGCGGCACCTATTGGCAGGTTGCCTATGTGATTCCCAAGGGCGATTTTCCGAAGATTCAATCGGCCGGCCTCGAAGCGTTCCGCGCCAATGTCGGCGAGACCGCGCCCTATCTCGCAAAGCAGATGGACGAGATCACCGACTGGAGCCAAGTGAGTCTGCTTACCGTGCGCGTCGACCGCCTAACGAAGTGGTATCTCCCGGGATTGCTTTGCATCGGCGATGCCGCGCATGCGATGTCGCCGATCGGCGGTGTCGGTATCAACCTCGCGATTCAGGATGCAGTCGCGACCGCAAATCTGCTCTACCCTGCACTACGCGACGGCACACTTACGACAGCGGACCTGGCGAAGGTCCAAGCGCGCCGCACGTTTCCGACGAAATTTACGCAAGGCGCGCAAGTGGCGATACAAAACAACATTATCAAACGCGTGTTGGGCGGCTCGACGGTTGCCAAAGCACCGTGGCTTTTGCAACTCGTAGATCGCTTCCCGATTTTACAGCGCATTCCGGCGCGGGTCGTCGGGCTCGGAGTGCGGCCGGAACACGCCCACACCCCGGCCGTCTAGGCGTTAGTTCGGACAGGAGTACTACTGTGTCCAAAATATACCACCCCATTGGAATGGCGTCGGCAATGGGCCTTGCATTGCTTTCTATGGGCGTCACGCCGTCGGTGAGTGTGCCGGGCTCCCTTTGCAAGCAGGGGATGGAGCGAATTGTGGTCGCCGATTCTGGTTCATATCCAAGTGCTGGTCAAGTGTGGCACCAGCGCGTAGTTCAATATTGCGAAGGACTACAACGCCCCATACTCTCTGTGCCTTTCGACAATGGCATGCCGCTAGATTCAGTCACCCTAGACGCTAGCGGGCGCACATATGTTGCTACGTGGGCGGGGTACGCAAATTTCAAATCTCCGACCTACGTGCTCGACCGGGCCGGGCGAATTGAATCTACCCTGGACGAAACCGAAAACATTAGCCGCATCAGCCTTGACCCAACGAACGGAAACATCTATGTCGCTAGTCCTCACTATTCCGGAGAATGGTTAGGAGGAGTTGTCCGCATAGTGGCAGGGACGCCACCGCATGTCATATCCACGTTTCCAGCCGCTATGAACGGTGGGAAGATTGCGCTTGACTCGCACCATCGCTTATTTATCAGTCAGCCGGAATCGCGGATTGGTGTTATCGACGGCGGTTCCGGCGTGCAAGTTGGTACGATCCAAACAAGGGGGCTAGTTGACATAGCAATCGGTCGCGATGGAATGCTCTATGCCACGACAAACGGCGGATCTACATATGAATTCGATCCCGATAGCCTTCGCATGAAGCGAACCATGCGGAGTGCCATCAAACGCAACCCCGGAAGCGTCGTCCAAGTCGTTGCGTCACGCGATGGAACGGTGTATGTCGCGGATCAGGATGCAGGGATCGTCGAAGTCTATCGATACTCGTCGGCAACCCCAATTGCAAGCCTGTCGCTTCCCCGCGTCCTTGGCGTGGCGATCGACAGTCGCGACAGGCTGTACGCCCTGTGTGGCTGTATGTCCAACGGCGGGCCGGCTGTTCACGTTTATGACGGCACGACGCTCAGAGAAGTGCAGCGCTATTCGGTTGGACTATCCAACCCAATAGCGATCGCTGTCTCAGATTAAACGACGCGCGGTTAGTTCGGAACGGCGAGGGCCTTCGCGAAGTAGTCGTAGGTCTCGCGCATACCGTCAATCAGCGACGTCGTTGCGGTCCAGCCCAGTTCTTTCTTTGCAAGCGATGAATCGAACTCCGCATCGCGGGCGTCGCCTGCGCGCTTGGGCGCGTGCGTCACCGGTGCCTCGAAGCCGCTGATCTCGACGAGCGCTCGATAGATCTCGTTGACGCTCGTGCGCTTGCCGGTACCGATCGCGAAGCGCTCGCCGCCGCCCTTTTCAAGGGCAATCACGTTGAGCCGAGCGATGTCTTTGACGTAAACGTAATCGCGGGTCTGCTCGCCGTCCCAATCGATGCGAATGCCCTGCTTCTGCAAGAACTTCGCGCAGAAGATGGCGATCACGCCGGCTTCGCCGTTCGGGTCCTGGCGCGGGCCGTAGACGTTCCCGTAGCGCAGAGCCGTGTAGTCGAGGCCGTGCTCGGCGCGAAAGAAGCGCAAGTAGTGCTCGGCAACCATCTTGGTGATGCCGTAGGGCGATGTCGGGTTCTGCGGCGTCGATTCGTTCGCCGGCAGCTTCTTCAGATCGCCGTAGGTCGCGCCACTCGATGCGAAGATCACTTTCTTCACATCGTGCTTGACGGCGTTTTCGAGGACGTTGAGCAAGCCTTTGACATTCACATCGGCATCGTAGATCGGATCGCGCGACGAGATCGCAACGGAATGTTGCGCCGCATGGTGGCTGACGATCTCCGGCTTAAATTCTTGGAAGATTCGCTTGACATTCTCGTCGCGAATATCCATGTGCACGAACGACGCGCGTTCAGCAATGTTTTGGCGACGGCCGCCGCCGTGCTCCCAGAGCGAGTCAAGCACGAGCACGTCGTGGCCGGCGGCCACGTACGCGTCGACAATATGGGAGCCGATAAAGCCGGCACCACCGGTAACGATAATACGCACCCTACCGCCTTCGCCCCGGTTGAGAGCCGACCTTGCGATATAGGTCTTTCTACCGGGGGCTTAACCAATTCCTAGGCTTGCGGAACGCGATCGGCCACGCAGATGGCACATGAGTGAACCGTTTTGCCTTGCCCCTTGTCGCCGGCTTTGCAATTGCGCTGGCGGCTCTGCTCGACACGTACGTGCCCAGCGATCCGCCCATGCCCGAAGCACGAACGGCGCGCTATACGGGAACCGTTCTCGGCGACGTGCGCCCGGGCGAGAACGGTGCGAGTTCGTTTGCGTTTGGTCTCGACGGTGGCCCGGCCGTGCTCGTCAACGCAACCAGCCCTGCACCTCCGACCGGTGCGCACCTACGCCTGCGCGGGCGGTTCGAACCATTCGACGTTGCGCGAAATCCGGATGAACCGGCCGAACGCGACATCGAGCGCGAACGCGGGCTCGAAGCACGCATAGCACGCGCGGATATGCTCGTCACGCTTCCACCGGCAAGCGATCCGCGTGCGCTGATCGCACGGGCGCGCGGGTGGGCGCTGCACGCGATCCGCGAGCGCTTGCCCGAGCCCGACGCTTCCGTCATCGCCGGCGCGCTGTGGGGCGAACGAGCGGCGTTGCCCCCGGATCTGCGCGCTGAGTTTCAAGAGACAGGTACCGTGCATGTCCTGGTAACCGCGGGGCTACATCTCGGTGTCGTTGTTGCGCTCGTGCTGGGGCTCTGCACCTTCATGCGAGCGCCGCGTATCGTCGCGTGTTGCGCCGGTGGCGGCGCAGCGTGGTTCTACGCAACACTCGCGGGCGCACATCTACCCGCAATGCGTGCGGCGACGATGATCACCGTCGCGTTGATTGCGCACGCGCTCGGGCGAAAGGCCTTGAGCTGGAACGCACTCGCGGTTGCCGCAATCGTGCTGGTGCTGCTGCGCCCACGCGACGTCACTGGCGCCTCGTTCGCGCTTTCGTTCGCGTGCGTCGGGGCGATTCTCGCACTTGCGCGCCCGATCGAGGAACGGATCACAGCGCAGTGGTCGCTCCACCCACGCCTGCGCGAAGCGATCACGGTTGCCACAGCGACGCAACTCGGCACCTGGCCAATCGGTGCGGCGACATTTCTGCAGTTCGCGCCATATGCGATCATCGCCAACGTCGCCGTCGTTCCGGTCGTTGGCATTGCGATGCTTCTTTCGCTCGCGCAGCTTGCGCTCTCATGGGCACCACCGTTGGCTCAACTCTGCGCCAATCTCTGCGACTGGTGCATCGCCTGGATGCTCGGGATCGTGCACCTCGTCGCAACGCTCCCGTTTGCACGCATTCCGATGACGCCCGCACCGCTATGGTGTATCGCGCTCTACGAGGTCGCGCTCCTGGCGGTGCCGTGGGCAATACGACGCAATCGAGTTGGTCTCGCCTGCATCGGCCTCGTCCTCGCGACCGCATTGGTGCTGTGGCCACCGCGCACGCACGACGATCACCTTCGCATCACCGTACTCGATGTGGGTCAAGCAGATTCGATCGTCGTGCAGACGCCCGGTGGACAGACGCTCCTCATCGATGGCGGCGGGCAGTTGGAGCGCGGCGCGCAGACCGCGGGCACCTCATCGGCTGAGCGAGTCGGCGAACGTATCGTCGTCCCGTTCCTCCTGCGTCACGGCATCCACACGATCGATGCAATCATCTTGTCGCATCCCCATGGTGATCACGCCGGCGGGATTCCGCCGGTGTTGCGGTCGCTGCGCGTTGTAACCCTGGCCGATAGCGGCCAGCGCTATGGCGGTAGCGCCTATCGCGACGCCATCGCAACCGCGAGCGCAGACTCCGTGCCGATTGTCTTACCACGCGAGGGCGAGGTATGGCACGGCGACGACGGGGTGATCTTGCGCTTCATCGGTCCATCACTGCCGTTTCTTGCGAACACCGGCAACGATATCAACGACAACTCCATCGCCTTCGTGCTCGAGTACAAATCATTTCGGATGCTGTTCACCGGCGATGCCGGGGTTGCCGCGGAGCGCCGCTTCCTCGCAAGCGGCATCGACCTCGCATCGGTTGTTCTCAAAGTAGGTCATCACGGCTCGGCATACAGTTCGAGCGATGCATTTCTGGAAGCGGTCCATCCACGCTATGCGATCATCTCGGTCGGACGGCACAACAACTTCGGCCACCCAGCCCCGCGCACAATCCAAGCGCTCGAACGTATCAGGGCGCGTGTGTATCGAACCGATGAAGATGCCGCCGTTACCGTTGTGAGCGACGGCGGCACTTCTCCGGTCGTGCTATCGACCTTGGCTCACGCGGAACGTCGCTGAATCCACGATGTACTTTGCCGGCGGCGTCGACGACTTCACCGGAAACGCCCAGATCCAATACGCTCGGCCGCTCCGTTCGTTGATGAGCAACTCGCAGGTAAAAGCGCTGCCACCACCCCCACATGCCTTCGTTGCAAGAACCGCCGCGAGTGCACGCACGCCCCCTGGGGATACTGCGACCCCCTCGGTCGAATGGCCGGACTGGTGGGAAAAATCGGGCTTTCCATTGACGTACGGGAGGTTGTCGACCGTATGCGTTCGCATCGCGAAGAATGCTTTGTGCTCCCGAGCGAGTACCGCGACTTGGCCAAGGTTTTCGGGACCGAACAGGACACTTCGTCCCTCCGCAGGTGCCATCGCATCGGCCGTATTCGCAATGTGTGCGTAGCCACCGAGTACAGTGATTCGGTGAAGCAGCGGCAGGGTTTGCGCAAGACTCTGTGCGGGCGTGAGTCGCAACATCGCGTCTTTGATCTCGGGTAGGCGTGACATAAAGGCGCGATCTTCCACGATGACCGTTTCTGCTCCAACGGTCCAATGGCTCACCGGCTTGAAACTCTGCTTCTTTCCATTCGACATCAGCGGAATCTCGCCGGCGTTTACACGCGATGAATCGAACAGCGAAATGTTCCAGAATGAAAGAGCGTTGCCATGTCGATACTGAAGGTAAATGAAATTCGGGTGATCCGCCGGAGAGATGAAAAGCATCCCAAGGTGCATTCCCTGCGGGAGCCCTGCCGGGAACACGACCGGAAACGTTGCCGTAGCTGCTAATCGGCGCAAGTCGTCGGCCTTCGGGGCAAAAATGGTTGTGAATGACCGGGTAACCATCGCAGCCCTATTGCCCGACAGCCACAGGCGAACGCCGCCACCGTAGGTTGCCGCAAACACCGTACCTGAGCCGAGGACGACGATCGCGGCGATGGCGAACGCGATCACATTCGTGCGGTGTCGCGCGTTTTGAACGCAAGAACGGTTGCGGATCGAAGCGATGGCCATTTCGGGAACGGGGATATTCGTTTCAAAACACTTTCCCGCTTCGGAAAAATCAGACGGCATAATGTTGCACCTTCAATTGAGCTTTGTGCTGTTCAAAATCGTAGTCACCGAGGAGCGCCCGCAGGGCTTCGCGCGCTCGCGTTAACCGGACGCGCACCGCCCCATGCGAAACACGCAGCGCTGCGGCGATCTCTTCGCCAGTGAGGTCGTGAAAATAGAAGAGCACCGTGACTGCTCTCAGGTCAGCGGAGAGCTCACCAAGAGCTCGCCAAACGTCGACGGATATCGTGCCGTCGGTCATCGTAGATCGGTCGATCTGTTCGGCGACGGCTCCGGAGCAACGGCGCACTCTTGCGGATTCGTGCATCACGATACGATAGAGCCATGCATCGAACGCCCCCACGTGGCGCAGGCCGCGAACTTTGCGATGCACGATGACGCAGGTCTCCTGGGCCGCGTCCTCCGCAAGACCGCGATCGCCGGTCACCATGGTCGCAAGCCGATAGCATCCGGGCCAGATGGCGACCAGCAGTTGCTCAACTGCGAGTTCATCTCCGGTAACTGCAGAAGCAACGACTTCCGCGGGCGCCCAGCGTCCCATAGGCCTCCTTCGTGTGGATGGTTCTCTTCCATAAAGAGCTGGGCGAAGGCTCGAGATGTTACGAATCAGGTTAAATATTGTAACAAGCCTCCCGTCACCGGCGTTAGGAGGGCCACATGACAAGAGACTTCGGGCGTCACCTTTTGGGCATCGCGGCGATTGGGTTCGGCGTCATCACCTTCGTCGGACACGACGCGAGCATCGCCCCGATGCTTCTCTACGCAACAGCAGTGGTGAGTATTCTCGGCGGATTGATGATGCAGTGGCGACGCACGCTCGCCATTGGCGCGAGCGGCGTTGCGGTGGTGATGCTCATCTCAACGCTACGCACGATACCCGGCATTGTCGCGGCACCGGCTATCTACAATAGCTGGGGCAACGGCTTCGAACAGCTCTCCATGTTGTGCGGCGCGATCATCGTCCTCGCCAATACGGATCTCGGGAGCCCGACGTTGCGTACGAAGGTTGCGCAATTAGCGTACCTGCTCTTCGGGATTTGCGTCGTTTCGTTTGCGCTGGAACAAGCATTCTATCTCAAGGAAACAGCGGGCTTAGTCCCCGCCTGGATTCCGCCGAATCCAACGTTCTGGGCGGTTGCGACCACCATTGCGTTCATCGCGGCGGCCTTCGCGCTGCTTACACGAATCTATGCGTTGCTCGCGGCGAAATTGCTGACGGCGATGCTCTTGGGCTTCGGGCTGATCGTCTGGTTGCCGACGCTCTTTTCAGGTCCGCCGAAACTCTTCGCATGGTCGGAGATGATCGAGACGTTCGGCATCGCTGCCGTAGCCCGGATCGTAGCGACCATGCTTACCGGCGCGACCCACCGATCTGGAACGTGATCTCGAAGCGACGCGGCGCCAGATTTTGGAGTACCGTTGCGCCCGCACCGACGAACGGGGCGTTCGCTCCGGGCAAAGCGTAGCCGTTAAGCGGTAGCGTGTAGCCTTCGCCGATTAAGGCTTGCGATGAAGACCACTGATTGAATACATTGTCGATATTCAGGCGAACGATCGCGCTATGGCCGGTGGGGATGCCGATCTCCGCATTCGTGTAGTTGTATGCGGGTAGATTCGCCGGATTATTTGCCGAGATGAGATACTCACTGAGCATCGCTTCCATCCCGTATGCGGAGTGGTAGCGCAATGCCAGCGAGGCCTTACCGATCGGGACGCTCGGCAACTGCCCGTTCAGAATCATGGTGGGGTTGTTCTGGAGCAGCCCGATATTTGCGGAGCGCAAGATGGCGGACTCTTCGGACCATCCGTAGGCAAGTGAGAGATTGCGGGCGACATGCTGCTCGCCTACGACCATGATCCCACGTGCCTGCACCCGACCGACATTTACATAGCCGGTCAAGCCGAGCGTCGCCGCGGTTGCAGCACCGCACGTTGTCTGCAGCGCATTCTGATAGCCGGCCAAAACGGACGGGCTGATGGTGCCGGCCGGCAACGCCGAAAGCGGCACGGTCGTGTTGTAGATCTTGTCGAACAAGTTCTCCGTGTAAAGATCGACAGTCGTGTAGTCATCGTGCGACCAATCGTGCGTGTACGCCATGTCCGTGTCGTACGCGCGCTCCGGCTTAAGAGCGGTCGAGGGCGCGCTGCCGATCGCATTCGTACCGGCGCAATCGAGCGCACCGGTGAACTGCGGCAATGGCAGCGGGACGAACGGGAGACCAAGCCACGCGGCGGGCGGTTGTACGGCCGAGCTTCCGCCCGAGATCCTCACGCGGTCGCCGTTGCCGAGTGCATACTGCACATCGGCGTGCGGGTTGAGAAAACTCGAATGCGTCGCGCTGCTGGCCGTAGCGGCGAGTTGCAAGCGTGCGACCAGCGGTGTATGCGGCGCGCTCCAGGTATCCTGAACCGCGGCCGTTCGTTCGTACGCCGAAGGTGCTTGGAGCGGAGAGCCCGTTGCCGCAAAGCTACTACCGCTGTTGAGATAGCGGTAGAGTAATCCGATCTGATGGGGTCCCGCATCGATCCGATCACTCAGCGTAAAGCCGGTGTTCGTAACCGTCTGATCGAGGACGAACCCGGTATCACCGGGCGATGCAAAGTACGGCAAGAACTGGCTGCGATCATAGTAAAACTTGTAGGAGTTCGAAAATGTGTCGAGCGTTAAGCGTTGAGTCCGCACGCCTGTATCCACCCGTAGGTCATAGTCGGAAAGCGTATTCGTGACGTGATGCGGGCCATAGCCCTGCCATCCGATGTTAAACTGCGCGTACTGTTGTGGTGTCTGGCACGTTACGCCGCCGTCGGGAGCGAAGTCGCGACCGACCCCGTTGGGAATACCGAAGGCGTTGACGGCCATAAAGGTACCGGGACCGCACGGATCACCGACGCCCTTGTTCGTCAGCAACTGTTGGCCTTTCGCAAGCGCAACGGTGGGCGTGAGGTAGATATTATCGCTGTTCCCGGTGCCATCGGCTGTTGAGTCGTTCGACATCGCGTGCAACGTTAGAAAAGTCCCCGTTCCTAACGTGAAGCGCAGCTTTGCGAGAAACGACCGGCGAATCGTCGCCTGCGAGAGCCTGAAGCTCGCGTCGTCACGGTATGCCGGCGAGGATGCATCCCAGGATGCACTCGGAGCGTAGATGCGCTGCGTTCCGAGCGGTCCCCCGGACCCCTCCACGCCGTACGCAAATGCGTAGCCGATCTTACCGTGCGCGGTCGTGCCGGTCGCATTGAAGGCGCTCGTTGCAAGGCCAAATGAGCCGAGACCCTGGAGGTAGCGTACATGTGGCGTCAGCGATGGCTCAAGCGTGCGCATGTCGACGATTCCGCCGGCGACGCCGTAGGACGAGAGACCCGACGCACCGGTCCCGTAACCGATATACACATCCTGGAGGCCGAAAATCGGAGCGTTCTGGTAGTTGTAGCCGAGATCGATGCCTTGGGCAATCGGATGTCCGTCGATCATCGAGAGTGTCTCATCAACACCGAGGCCACGCGCATCCATGTAGATCGAGCTTCCGGGTCCGTTCGCTTGCGTCGTCCTGCCGCTATCGGTCGCATTGAGCGCCGGCACTTCGACAAGCGCGTCGGCAAGCCGGAATGCGCCGGCCTGCACGAGACTCTGCCCACCCAGCGTCGTATGCACCGTCATCCCGGAGTCAGGGCGGTCTTGCGCGACCGCCTGTATCGTTGCAATCTGCGGGAGTTGTGTCGCATCGTTTCCACGACGTAACGGAATCGAGACGGTAGCTCCGTCTGTTCCGACGTGCACGACGACTTCGGCGCTCTGGTAACCGCTCGCGCCGGCCTCAACATGATAGTCGCCGGGCGCGACGGTATCGAATCTATACGTTCCCTGCCCCACCGAGTGCGCGATATCGTCGCGACCCTCCAGAGTAACGGTCGCATTCGGGATCGGCACTGCCGATTGCACCTCAACAACGGTTACGGTCAAGGTCGCAGACGTCGCAGCCCACGCCGGCTGACACGCGAGGATGGTTACAGCGCTGAAGAGCGCGGCGACAAAGGCGGAGCGTAGTCGGGGGGACGTCATTGGAACGAGATACCTCCGGGGAGACCGAACGGCGGCCTGGTCACAAGATTATGCGCATAATTCAGGAACGAGCACGCCGATAAAGCCGACATTCTCCGGCTTGAATCCGGCAGTTAGGCAAGCCTAACTAGCAGTCTAGCCGCCCGCTCGCTCGTGACCCTACCACAAAAGGGGGCTACGGTAGATCGCTCGTTGCCGGGAACGCGATATCGTCGAGCGTCTCGCTCGACTCGACGAAGTGCACTCCGATGATGCTTCGCTCGGGCACACGTGCCGTGATCGAGGTAATCGTCGGGGCGTATGCGGCGTCGATCTGGGTGAAGCCGTAGGTCACCGTCGCCTCGGCTCCGTGGTAGCGCATGCCGTAGACCAGGCGACAGATTCGGAACGAGGTCGCGTCGACCCACAACTGGCGTAGGGGATGCGTATGCGGATCGCCGTGCGGTGTCAGTACCAGATGATACGCAGCCGAGCCACCGCAGGTATCGTTCGTCAGGGCGATATCGTAGGCAAGCGCAGTAGCGGTCACCGCCGCAATCGTCTCCGGACTGCCGAACGGATCGCTCGCAAGCGAACCCACCCGCTGCGGCGTCGCTCCGCCGACGCGCTTAACAAATCCGAGCGGCGCGTACGCGGGGCCGAAGAGGATGCCGTGCGCCATCAGAGTCTGCGCCGGCTCGCCGGCCTTGGGAATGGTGACCACGCGCGCCTGCCCATCGCTCGTACGCATGGTCACGCGCATCCGCGTACTATCGCCGCAACGCGTATTCGGTACCAACTCATGGCACGGCAACGTAAACGATTCGTAGGCGGGAACGGAAGCGTCGTTCCACGCTTTCCACGCCTGCGCGAAGACCTGGTCTCCGGTGATCAACGCGTCACCGTTAGCGCGATAGCATCTTGGCAATTGCGGCGCCGGCGAGCGCAGCCGCAAAAAGAATAACAAGGCTCCACGCCATATTCGGCTCGACGACCATGTCGAAGATGATGCCGCAGACCGCGCCGACGTTTGCAGCACTCCCCATCGGAATCACCAGATCGCGCACCAGCGATCGCGGGACCTCGGCAAACGACTGCGCGGCGTCCGCTGCAACGACGATCTTCGCGATACGCGGTGCGAGGTTCGCGCCGCCGTTGATACCGATGAGTGCCAAACCCATGATCGCAACGTCGATCCACGGCGTCGACCACGACCAACCGAGGGAGACAAGCCACGCTCCTGTGACCAGCAACAAGATAATAAGGACCGGCATGATCTTCCCCCACCGCATAAGCAAACGGGAGGAGATGCGGAGGTCTTCGATGGTGGTCGCGGCGCGCATGCGATGGAGGTTGGTTTCGACCGCCCCAACGGCGGTGAACGCGCCGGCGACGGTGAGGATATGGAGAAAGAGCGCGATTGATTTGCCCGTCATACGGGCCACTTCTTTAAGCGGACGAGAATCCCATCGCGATAAGGCGATTTGACCAATCCACGCTAGAGGGATTGATCATCGCTTGCAAGGACAAGCGCAACGTGCAATTTCTCGAGCGGCCGCACCTCGATGCGCTGGCCCGCGCCGGTCTCGATGCAGGCTCCGTTGCGTTGCACGGTTCGCTCGGCTATGGCAAAACCTCGGTGCTCCGATCGGCCCTGCGCGCGGTGGATACGCCGGTCGCCCGTTGCGAAACTGCTCCGTGGGATCGCGACCGCCTCGCCGCCCTACTCGTCGACGCGATCGCCGTCGTCCGCCCCGACTTCGGCACGCGCACCCGCGCGCTGATCGAGAGTGGCGCCGGGGCGGTTGCCCTCGGCGCCTCGCTTGCAAGTGATCTCGGGCACGTGCGTGCACCGATCATCATTGCGATCGACGACGCCGGTGATATTCTCGGCGAACCCAGTACCCGCGAACTCTTGCGCACCTTTGCCGGCGCCGCACCCGATGCGCACTTTATCGTTGCCGGCCGGCGCGAGACGGCGTCACTGCTACGCGGTCCGGTCGCCGTACTGCGCGAAGTCGACCTTCGTTTTACCGCCGACGAGATTGCCCGGCTTGCGGGCATAGGAATCGACGATGTTGCAAGGATTCTCATCGCAACCGCGGGCTGGCCCGCCGCGGTAGCGCTCACAGTCTCTGCAGAAACAATTCCCGAGATCACGCGAGCAGCGCTCGAACCGCTCGCCGTCTACGAGCGCCTCCCGGTCGAACGCGCCAATGCATATCGCTCGCTCGGCGCGTTTATCGATGCCGGCGACGGCTACGTCACCATGCAGCCCGTCATCCGCGCACGTTTGCTCGAAGCGATGGGGGTACGCGATGACGGCTCACTACCGCGCGCACATCGCCTTGCGGCCGAAGATGCGGAAAGAAGCGATCGCCTCGCTCAGGCATTCTACCACTTCGAAGCGGCCGGCGATTCCGATTCGCTCGTGGCCTTCCTCCTACGCAATATTCCATCGCTTGGATTAAGCGTCGATCCCGCGCGTATCGAGGTAGCGCTGCGCGGGACAAACGGCGGCGCGTCGGAAGCGCTCGCAGAGTACGTTGGCGCACTACGCGCTCATGCCGCCGGCGATCCCGATGCGATCCGCCGGTTTGACGATGCGGCGCAACATGCGGCCGCCAACGATGCGCCGCTTCTTGCGAACATCGCGACGATGCGCGCAATCGAAGGCGAGATCGCGCGCGGAAGCAGTGTTGCACCTGAACGCATCGCGCGCGCCGGCACCGGCCCCGCAGTTGCGGTGCTCGAAAGTTGGAACGCGGCAATACGCGGCGAGTTCGAAAGCGCGTTCACACTGCTCGCGCCGTACGATCTCGATCTAAGCTCTCGCGAAGGATCGAGCATCGAGATCGCTCGCGCGTATGCTGAGACGGCCCTCGGCCACGTCGAGCGCGCAAAGCACCGCATGGATGCGTTGATCGCAGCGCTCGAAAGCTCCGATCGCGTGATCTTACATTTGCAGGCGCTTATCTGGTACGCGCGATTCGCCTTGCTCTGGGGTGAGACGGCGATCGCTCTTGATTATGCAAACGAAGCGCAGCGCCGGTCAAACGGATTCGCCGAGACCGAATCGGCTGCGCTCTATGCCGCACTTGCCGAAGCGACGGCGCATGCCGGCAATGCCGATGACGCATTGCATTGGTCCCGCGAATTACGCCGGCATGCCGGCACTGCTTGGTACGCAGTCGATGCGGCACGCCTCGCCGCAATCGCCGACCAGCAGACGGCACGCGCGCTCTTCGCTCGCGGCGATGTGGCGGGCGCTCGCGCGATCGCCGAAGCGAGCGCTGACGATGCGTTCATACCCATAGTTCAACGGGCCGCGCTCCTCGCGGACGCCGCCGCCTACATCTGTATCGCCGGCGGTTCAGGGACGGAGGCCATTGCAAAGGCACGATCCGCGGCTCGGTACGCGCAGCCGCTCGATGCCGTCGATGGCATTGCGATGGCGAGCGCAGAGGCGCTACTCGAAGCATTGCATATCGCCGCCGGCGGGACGCCGGGGGAGGGTGCAGAGCCGGAGTTCTTCGCCGCGCTCGCGCGCGCTCGTGACGGGAGCGTTCGTCTTCCGGTCGCGGCACTTGCGTTACGCAAGGCATCGCGCGGTGAGGTTCCCGATGCGCTGCGGAATGCGCTGGAAGTCTATACCGCGCGCGGACCACGCTTCGAGGCTGCGGTCTTGCGCGCTCTAGCGCAAAAGTTGCGGGTTGATGCTCCGGGCGCGCGGATCGCGTTACCCGAGCAACTAACGGAGCGCGAAGCACAGGTGCTTGAATTGCTCGTCGAAGGGCTCACCAATCGCGAGATCGGCGAGCGTCTGATCCTCGGAACTCGAACCGTCGAGACGCACGTCGAGCGCATTCTCGGAAAACTCGGCGTCGGCTCACGTACACGCGCGATCGCCGCCGCGCTCCGCCTCGGCCTCGTGCAGGCCTACGCTACGGCGCGATAAGCCCTAGGGAACGAGCAAGACCTTCCCGATAGCGGCGCGGCTCTCTAAGTAGCGATGCGCTTCGGCGCCGTCTTTGAGAGCAAAGCGCGCGGCGATACGCGGTTTCAACCGTTCTTCGCGTGCCCAAGTAAAGAGGGCGTTCGCCCGAGTGACGCGTTCTTCGTGGGTGTTGAGCACGTTCCATAGGTCGCCACCGGAGAGTGTCAAGGAACGATCCATCAACAAGCGCGGATCGACCGGCTGCGGATTACCGCCGGCCATACCGTAGCAGACAACGTGGCCGCCGATGCGTGCGGCAGCGAGACTCTGCGGTAACGTCGAGCCGACGGCGTCATACACGACATCGCACTCACCTGCGAGTGCAACCCAGTCTTCATCGTAGGCGAGAGCATGCGATGCGCCCGCCTCAATTGCCGCCACACGCTTCTCCGGCGTCGAGGCAAGCGCGATTACGTCGGCGCGAAGAATCTTTGCGATCTGCACTAAGAGCAAACCTACGCCGCCGGCCGCCGCATGAATCAGCACCCGATCACCGGGGCGGATCGAATAACTATCCCGCGCAAGAAAATATGCGGTGAGTCCCTGCAGTAAGAGCGTAGCATGCGGTGAGTCCCTGCAGTAAGAGCGTAGCAGCGACGTCGTCGGAGATATCCACCGGAATCGGAATCAAATGATCATTCGGCACCGCGACGCGCTCGGCGTTTGCGAACGGGCTATCGGCGAAGCCGAAGCGGGAGCCGTTGACCGGATCATAGCCAACGGCTTCGTAACCAGCGATGTACGGTGGTGCGCCCGCGATGTGATAGTTGCCACGGCGGCGATAGATGTCGGCGAAATTGAGGCCAATTGCGCTCGTCCGCAGGATCGTTTCGCCGTCACGCGCGATCGGATCGGCGATGGGGCCGTAACGTAAAACGTCCGGCCCGCCGAACTCTTCGAAGTAGAGCGCATTCATTCTTCGTCGGCAGATTCGTCGAGAACGCGTTGGATCGCGGTCTCGATTCGATCGAAGCCCTTCCCTCCGGCTTGGAAATGCCGCAGTTCGTGTTTGCGATTGAAGACGTAGAACGCCGGCACGAACTGGTTCTCAAAGCGATCAACGATCGTATGTTCGTTGTCGATCGCAACCGGTTGCGTCAGCTTCATATTCTCGACCGCATCCGCTGTGACAGCGGCGGCATCGAGTTCGTCCTCCGAGCGCGGTTGATGCACGGCGACGAACGCAACGCCGTGCGCCGCAAACTTGTCGCGCCATGTATTAACCTGTTCGGCCGTGTCGTGACAGATGTAGCACGACTGCGACCAGAACGACACGACGACGGGCAATCCGCGCAGTTCCTCGTTCTTCGCTTCTCCATTGAGCCACGTCCCGACGCCGCTAAGCGACGGGAGTGGCGCACGCATGCGTAGGCCCATGCCTAACCCTTGGTCAGAAGCGCCTTGCCGGGCTTCCATTCCGCCGGGCAGAGTCCGCCGGTCTGCAAGGCCTGCAGAACGCGGATCGTTTCGTCGACGCTGCGACCGACGTTGTCATCGGTCACGACGGCATACTTGAGCACGCCTTCCGGATCAATAATGAAGAGGCCGCGCTGAGCAGCGCCGGATGCTTCATCGAGCACGCCGTATGCACGAGCCGTCTCTTTGGTGAAGTCGGCTGCGAGCGGATACTTGGTGCCGGCGATGCCGTTCTTTTCTTTCGGGGTGTTCAACCACGCCCAGTGACTGTGCACCGAGTCGGTCGAAGCGCCGAGCACTTCTGCGCCGATCGCCGTAAACTCGCCGAGGCGATCCGAGAGCGCCGTGATCTCGGTCGGACAGACGAACGTGAAGTCGAGCGGGTAGAAGAAAAAGACGAGCCACTTGCCCTTGAAATCCGTCAGGGAGAGCTCTTTGCCGAGATTCGCGGCGCCGGTGGCGCCCTTCGTGCTCGGCAGTTTAAAATCGGGAGCCGGTTTTCCAACCTGAGCCAACATCAGTCTAAATCTCTTTCTATCATAAAGTGAAAATGGTTTTCATCTAAGCCTACCGACCCCGGAAAACCACTCGAGGTTGCGCCGATCACGACGGTTGAACATTCCGGACGAGGCGACGCTATCCCGCGACATGTACGTTGCTTAAGACTTTTTGTCGCACACAGTTGACACAATGTAACTTATAGCGTACATTCCATCCATGAGCACCGAAAACCCGACCTCGACGGCCAATCGCCACTACATCACGAGTCTCGTCGTCAGCATGGTCATCTATATGGTGGTTTTGTTCCCTTCGATCTGGCTACTGCAACGAGGCCTCGAGGGTCCTCTCAAGTTCGTCGTTGCTCTGGCGCCGGCAGTACCGATCGTCTTCGTGGCGATCGCGCTTCTGCGGTACTTCCGCGGAACCGACGAGTTCGAACGGCAGCGGATGCTCGAATCACTCGGCATTGCCGGCTTGATCACCGCCCTGCTCGCCGTGACCTACGGCTTCCTTGAGAACGCGGGACTTCCGCATCTCTCGGCTTGGTGGACGTGGACGGCCTTCATGGTATCGTGGCTGATCGGCCGCGTTATCGTCTCCGCGCAGAGAGGGATTGGTCGCAAGCAGAAGTCGCCGACCGCCTCGGCGTGGCGCGACAAACCATCGTCGCGCTCGAAGCCGGGAAATACGCGCCGAGCCTTCCGCTCGCATTCAAACTCTGCAAACTCTTCGGAAAAAGCGTCGAAGACATCTTCGACGCCGACTCCGAGTAACACACAAGCTAGGAGTTCCATCATGGCTACCGCTTATCGCGCGATCATTGCGCTTGCTCTCGCTCTCTTCATCGGCGCGCCGGCCCTTGCAAGCGTACCTGCCCCCGCTCCGCAGGCCGTTGCCACATTCAATGTCGGCTCATTGCACGTACAACAGTACGGCAGCGGCGCGAAGTCGATCGTCTTCATCCCCGGCCTCACCTGCGGGCCACAGGAATGGAGTGGTGAGATTGCACACCTCGCGCCACACTATACGATCTACGCGCTCACGCTACCCGGATTCGATGGGCAGCCTGCGATCGCAGGCCCGCTCTTTGCAACGGTTACCACGGATTTCTGGAAGTTGCTCGATGCAAAAAACATCGTCAAGCCGTACGTCATCGGGCATAGTCTTGGTGGAACCATCGGCTTTATGCTTGCGACGCAACATCCTGATCGTCTCGGCGGCATCATCGCGCTCGATGGGCTGCCGATCTATCCTACAAACATCTTCAGCACGCCGGATAAGATAAAGGCGATGGCCGATGCAACCGCAGCGTCGATGGCCGGCGAATCACAGGCCGCATTTGCGAAGTTCGAACACGACCAATCGCTACCGTATCTCGTCACGGCACCGTCCGACGTCGACGCGATCATCGCCTACGCCGGCAAAGCAGATCCGAAAGCGACCGCAGCGTGGTTCCGCGAAGACCTGTTGCTCGATCTGCGTCCCGACCTCGCGAAGGCGAACGTACCGATCGTGTTGCTCGCGCCGTACGATGCAACCCTCGAAGGCAAATACTTACCGACGATCGATGCCAAGCACGACTTCTACGCGTCGATTCTCAAAGGGGCACCGAACGCAAGCGTGGTGATGATTCCGAACTCCCGCCACTTCGCGATGTACGATCAACCGGCCGAAACCTCAGCGGCGGTCGACGCCTTCCTCGCAGCGCATTAACTCGAACGGCTAGCGGGTAATGTCCACGCGGTCGGTGGTGCAGAGATCGACGTCTTTCACCACCACCGCTTGCCCGTCCTGATAGGTCGCCTGCACGTCGGAGACGCACGCCGCCGGATCGACACCGATCTTGAACTCCCGCCCCGCGCTCACATCGATCACGTCGTTAAACGGGAGGAGATCAGCGCTCCACTCCGGCGGATCGACATCGTGCCCAAGCCGTATGGCGTAGATCACCTGGTCGCTTTCGTTCACCACCAGCAAGCGGCGCATTTCGAGGGCTCCGGCCCGAGAAACGGACGAAACGAGGAGCACGGCGCCGAGAACGGCAGCGAGGTGACGGAAACGAGGCATGGCGGAACGTGATTCGCCGTGCCGAAGCGTCTGCCTATGGATACCCGGGAACGCCAAACGACCGCCGCTAGTCACGACACCGAGACGCCACAGGCGCTCATCAACTTTATGTCCGGCGGGTGGGTGCAGACGCCGCTCATCGCCGACGCACATCCTCAGCAGGCTCGTTATCGCGCGCGGCGCGATGCGCTCTCGCGAGCGTTTCCCGGCGAGGTTCTCGTCATTCCGGCCGGCGGCGAACAGGTCCGGGCCAACGATACGAACTTCCGCTATCGCACCTCGAGCGACTTTGCCTACCTCATGGGCGACGGCGAGCCGGGCGGACTGCTCGTTCTCGAGCCGGACGGCAACGGCCACCGCTCCCTGCTCTTTGTGCCGGCACACAATCGTGGAACGGAAGCGTTTTTCACCGATCGCGTGCATGGGGAACTCTGGGTCGGCCGTCATCGCGGCGTCGATGAGAGCCAGCGGTACTACGGCGTCGATGCGTGTCGTAGCATTCATGAGATCGGCGCCCACCTCAGCGACTTGCGCAAAGGCACGGCGCCGGTGCGCGCACTCCCCGATGACGGCGAGCTCGCCTCGCACCTCGCCGAGATGCGTCTCATAAAAGATGACTATGAACTCGCCGAACTGCGCAAAGCCGTCGCGATCACCAAGCGCGGCTTCGAAGACGTCATCCGGCTCTTCCCGACCGCACGCAGCGAGCGCGAATTCGAAGCGGCGTTCTGGAGCCGCGCGCGGATTGAAGCGAACGACGTTGGGTACCTCACCATCGCCGCATCGGGCCACCACGCGTGCACATTGCACTGGAACCGCAACGACGGCGCGATCGACCGCAGCGCCCTACTCTTGCTCGATGCCGGCGTCGAATGCGACTCGCTCTACACCGCCGACGTTACGCGAACGCTCCCGATGAGCGGGACCTTCTCGCCCGAACAGCGGCATGTCTACGACGTCGTCTGGGAAGCGCAGCGGGTCGCCATCGACGCCGTTACTCCGGGCAACGACTTCCTCGAACCGAACCGCCGCGCGATGCGCGTGCTCGCGGAAGGTCTGATCGACCTCGGCGTATTGAAGTGCCCGCTCGACGAAGCACTCGATCCGCAGACGCAATACCATCGTCGCTATACGCTTCACAACGTCAGCCATATGCTCGGCATCGACGTCCACGATTGCGCAAAAGCACGCATGGAGACGTACAAGTACGGCACCTTGCGTGAAGGCATGGTCCTCACCGTCGAACCGGGGCTCTATTTCCAACCGGACGACGAGACGGTGCCACCGGCATTGCGCGGCATCGGCGCGCGTATCGAAGACGAGTGACAGCGACCGGCAACGAGAATTTCTCGGCGATCCTACCGTCGAGGTCCGATGCCGTCGAGAGCTGGATCGCCGAGATACGCGGGTAGCGGAAAAACCTGCGCTACATTGCTGCGGGCGGGCCGCCGTACGGGTTAGGGATGTACGGGTGCCCGGCCTCGGCGGCCATCAGGCGGTCTTCGATCGGCCAACGCCCGAATGCCAGCATTAGCTGAACAACCAATGCGCCGAATGGAACCAGGATCAAGAGGCTGAGAGCGCCGCTCATCCCGGTGCGCTCCATGATGCGCCATTGTAGCCAGACCGCAAAGGCCACTATCGCGAGACAAAAGATCACGATGAAGAGGAAAAACCCGCTTCCGACGAACGCGGCGATGGCGTTTGCAGAATCTGAATCGTGCATGATACCTCCGGTATATGGCGAGATTGAGCAATCAACGGGACCCGTGCGTGACCTTCGCAAATACTCCTTTCGGCCATGCCGCATCGTATCGAATCGACCGACGCACTCGTCGTAGTAGATCCGC
>CAJDXE010000032.1_pt1 | contig 21324 bp, 21 predicted proteins | sample 7391781 | NCBI WGS metagenome assembly CAJDXE01 (sample SAMEA7055730, study PRJEB34461) | soil metagenome | biome: terrestrial ecosystem; feature: Peninsula; material: soil | place: Antarctica | collected 2016
GATCCGCCAATCCGAGGCTCTCCGCCAAGGCTTCGAGCGCCTCGCGCTCCGGCCCGTCGCCACCGAGGACGAAGTGCAGATCGGAAGGCGCCGATGCTAGCGCGCGGATCAAGACGTCGACGTTCTTCTCCTTCGCGAGACGCGAGACGAAGAGCAGCATCCGCCGCCCGCGCGTACCGACGCGTTCGCGAAGCGCCTCGTCGCGTACGCCGGCGCCGAACCGGGCTAGATCGATTCCGGTCGGGATCACTTCGATACGCGATTCGACGCCGAGTTCGCGCAGGCGACTGCCCATCGCGAGCGATGGAACAACGACGGCATCGGCCAAGTCCGCAAAGGTGCGCGTCAAGCTCTCCGCCGCAGCGCGCGTCGCGTTGGCTTCGAACGGAACGTAGTGTGCGTACTCTTCGAGCTTCGTATGATAGGTGTAGACCATCGGAATGCGATAGCGGCGTGCGTAACGCAAGCCCATCCAGCCGGTGATAAACGGCGAATGCACATGGATGATCGAGAGACGGCGGATGACGCCTTGAACGTTGCGGCGGCGGACCAGCGGCACGGTCAACCGGTACGGCGTATCCGGCAACGGCAGGCTCGGCATGCGAAAGACCGGGCCGTCGGTCTCCTCGTAGCCCGGCACCTTGGGGGCGAAGCAATAGACCTCATGACCGCGAGCCCGCAGGCCGCCGGCCAGGGCGTCGACCGAGGCAACCACCCCGTTGACGATGGGGTGATAGACCTCGGTAAAGAATCCAACGCGAAGATGTTGCACCGCCGCCCGGGGTTCCTCACGGAAGGGACCGGGCCTCTCCGAGAATAAAGGCCTCACCTGCCGGAGGTACGACATTTGGCATTGGGCTTCTCTGTAGACCCCATGATATAGTGCCCGAGTTGCCGGGCCGCCACAGTGCGACCCCTTCGGTAAGCCGCCGGGAGTGGCTACCAGACCGCAATCGTTAACCCGTTCGGACTCCCAGGAGTCCGGCGCGTGCGGCGGTCCGATGGCGTTTCCTTGAGGGATCCGTCACCCAGATACCATTCTTACTTGCGATCGAAGAACGCTGACGCGTTCGGGGTGCCTTCGTGCGAGAGCACGGTGGCCGGTGTCGCAGAGAGAGGAGCACGGGATGATAGGACGCAGCCCTATTCGCGCAAGCCATCTGCTTGCCGTTAGCGTTCTCACCGCCGGCCTCACGTTGGCCGGCTTTACCACCTACCCCGCCGCGGCATTTGCCGCACAGGGAGCGGGCGTTCCCGTAACGATCGTTACGGCACGCTCGTCTACAGCGGTTACGAGCTCCGCCTACGATGTAGGCGCGTTGCTCGAAGAACAGGGCATCGCCCTTGGTTCGAACGACGAAGTCTCGCCTTCATTGGCGACCCGCGTCGAAGCGAATCAGACGATCCACATCGTCCGCGTGACGAATTGGACGCGTACCGTCGACCAGCCGATCAACGCTGCGACGGAACATCAACCCTCGATGACGCTCGCACCGGGCACGACCAAGGTCGTCTCACACGGTGCAACCGGCGTTCGCGAGACGATGCTCCGCTTCACGCAACGCGATGGCGGTAGGGTCGTGGAGCGCGTACTTTCGACCCACATCGTCCGCCGTGCGCGTCCGCGCATCGTTGCGGAGGGCGTGGGCGAATACGAAGCGTTCGTGCAGTTCGGCCATCGTGGTCTGAATAAGACCGCGTACGTCGCTCGCGCAGCGCTCTCGATGGTCGCTACCGCGTATACCGCGAACTGCTACGGCTGTTCCGGAATCACGGCAACCGGTCATCGTGCCGGCCACGGCATCGTGGCCGTCGATCCACGCGTGGTCCCGCTCGGGACACACCTCTACATTCCGGGATATGGCTACGCCATCGCCGGCGATACCGGCGGCGCGATTCGCGGCAACCGTATCGATCTCGGATTCAACTCGCTCACCGACGCGCTGCGATTCGGCAGACGCACGGTGACCGTGTATCGACTGAAGTAATCTTGGCCGACGATCAACCGCGCGCGTTACTCGACGCGTACGGACTGAAACCGAAGAAAAAGTTCGGCCAAAACTTCCTCACGAACAGCGAGACCGCGATGAAGATCGCAGTCCTTGCTCTCGACGGCGCATCGCAGGATGCGCCGGTTCCAATTCTGGAGATCGGCGCCGGGACGGGCCAACTGACGCGCGCACTGCTCGAGGCCGGAGGCGACGTCACCGCGATCGAGATCGACAATCCTTTGCTCAAGGTCTTGCAAGATCGCGAAGATCTGCGCGCCGCCACGTTTATCTCCGCCGATGCCATGACGTTCGACTATGCCGCGTTCGGCGCGGGCCGCCGTTGGCGTGCAACCGGCAACTTACCGTACAATGTCGGCACGCCGGTGATGATGCGACTGATCGAGATGGAGGGCGGCCCGGAGACGATCGTTGCGATGTTGCAAAAGGATGTCGTCGACCGGCTCATCGCCAAGCCCGGAACGCCCGCATACGGAAGCCTCTCCATCGCGGTGCAATATGCGATGCATGTCGAACCTGCATTTACGCTCGGGCCCGGCGCCTTCTATCCACCGCCGAAAGTGCAATCGACCGTCGTTCGCTTGACGCGCCGCGACGAACCCGCCGTTGCGCCGCGCGACCTCACGCTCTTTCGGCAGGTTGTGCGCGCGGCATTCGCGTACCGCCGCAAGACGCTCGCAAACTCACTGATGCTCGCTCTCAAGCTGCCGCGCGACATCGTCGCACGCGCAATCGTAGATGCGGGCTTGGAACCGGAGATCCGTGGAGAACGACTCGACATCGCCGCATTCGCTCGACTGGCCGACGCGCTGGCCTGAGGGCGCCTTCCGGGTCAGCGGCATCCTTGCGATACTCGGCCTCATCTTCGTCGGGCTTATCGCCGGTGTCGTCATAGCGAAAATCTTCCTGAGCTCTTCCGGTTCGGCCGGCCTCACGCTGACGGAACTGGACCCGACGGTGCTGGTTCTGGCGAATGTTCTCATCGAACTGCCCGCCGTGGTTGCTGTAGTCATCGCTCTGCCTCGTGTCGCAGCACTCTCGTTTCGCGAACTTGGCTTCGTTCGTCCCGGCTTTCGCACCATCGGCATCGCGTTGCTCGGTACCATCGCCGCGATGATCGCAGAGTCGATCGGCGCCGCCGTCGTGACCGCGTTCACGCATACGAGTCATCCGCAAGCGACTGAGCAACTTTTCGTCGGCTTAAAGTCGATGCAGAGTATTGCGATCTTTGGATTCCTTGCGTGCATTTTTGCACCGGCCGCGGAAGAGACGATCTTTCGCCTCTTCCTCTTCAATGCAGGCCGGCGCTACGGCGGCTTCTGGATCGGCGCGGTAGCCAGCGCTATCCTTTTCGGTCTCGCGCACGGCGATATTTGGAACGCCCTTCCGCTCGCCTGTATCGGTTTAGTATTGGCCGCCGTCTATGCGATCACGCGCAACGCCTGGGCCTCGATGATCTCCCATGCATGTCTCAATCTCACCGCCCTCATCGCGCTCCATTTCTTCCCGAAGATCGGCGTCTAGGGATAGAGCATCCCTAGCGCACGGGGGGCCCGCTCCGCGCGTCGAAGTGGTCTGTCATGGATCAATCGCGCAGCGATCGGACGTGGCACGTCCGCAAGATCCGCCTCGGCGAAGACGACGGCGCGATCGACCGCCTTGTCGTAAGCGCGATGTCGCCGCAAGAGCGCATGGCGTACGTTTGGGAACTCTCGCTTCATATCGGGAGGCTTCGCGGTGAAGATTCCGCTCAGCAACGACTTCAGCGATCTGTTACGCGCGTTTTACGACGCACAGGTTGACTTCATTGTCGTTGGCGCACACGCTATGGCATTTCATGGCTATATCCGCGCCACCGGAGACTTTGATGTTTGGGTGCGCCCAACTCCCGAAAACGGAGGTCGCGTCTACCTCGCGCTGGTAGCCTTCGGCGCCCCCATGGTGGGCACGTCGTCTGCAGATTTTGCGAGCGCCGATCTCATCTTTCAAATTGGCGTCGTGCCATCACGCATCGACGTTATAACGGGGATAGACGGTGTCTCCTGGGACGATGCGTGGAGCGATGCAGCAGAGACCCTGTACGAAGGCGTACCCCTCAAGGTTCTAGGACGTTCATCGCTCCTTGCCAACAAACGCGCGAGTGCGCGCCCCAAAGATCTCATCGATGTCGCGGAATTGGAACGTCTCGATCCCTAGCGCGTCGCCTCGACAATGGCTTTTAGTCTCTCGATGAAACGCCCGGGAGCGAAGGTCTCGGCATGGGCACGAAGTTTTTGGGGGTCGTACGCATCGGTATCGAATGCGCGTAGCGCTTGCGCTAACGATTCCGGCGTTGCTTCATCGAAGAACTCACCGGTCTCGCCGGCGATGATCGTCTCCATCGCACCGCCACCTCGATAGGCAATCGTCGGGCGCCCGGTCGCGGCCGCTTCGATCGGTACCAACCCGAAATCTTCTTCTCCCGGCAAGATCGCCGCCCGTGCGTTGCCGAGCAACGCGTCGATCTGCGCATCGGCGACGAACCCAAGCATCTCCGTGGTCGTGCCGCGCGCAAGTTCGCGCAGGCGGCGTTCGGCCGGCCCCGTACCGACGATCTTGAGCGGCACGCCGGCAAGGTCGGCGGCACGGATCGCAAGTTCGATCCGCTTGTACGGCAGCAGACGCGATGCAATCGCGAAGTAGTTGCCGGATCCTTCGCCAAGTCGAAAGCGATCAACATCGACCGGGCACGGCAATACGTCGGCCTCGCGCCCATAATATTTCAAGACGCGAGCCGCTACATTGCGTGAGTTTGCGACGAAACGTGTCGGTCGCTGTGCGGCGCGCTTATCCCATTCGACCAGTCGCGAGATCAGCGGGCGGGCGAGTGCTGCAGGTCCGAAGCCGCCCACGTAGCGATCGGCGTCGAACGTAAACCGCGAGACGGTGTTGATGTAGCAGACGTGTACGGCACCGGGCGGCACGATCACGCCCTTCGCCCACGACGTCGTCGAGCTTACGATCGTGTCGTAGCCGGAGAGATCAAACGATTCGAAAGCACGTGGATAGAACGGCGCCAGCGCACGGAAGCCGATATTCGCACCCGGTATACGCGCGAGGTAGGATGCGCGGACGCGCTCCGGTTCCACCACGCGGCGGCAGATCGCCGGATCGTAGAGCGCCGTATAGACCGGCGCCTCCGGCCAAGCATGCGCAAAGTGCGCGAAGACGCGCTCGGCACCACCGAGCTGATTGAGATAATCGTGGACGAGCGCGATGCGCAGATGCGTATGCCGGTCAGGTGCTATCGCGCGGAAGCACCAGCGCGACGGTCGGCTCGCCGAGGTACCGGCGTGCCACCCTGCTCACATCGACGGCGCTTGTCGCATCAATCGCAGCAAAGGTGCGGTTGAGGTAGTCGCCGTCGCCGCCGTTCGCTGCGAAGACGCCGGCAAGCCAACTACGATCTTCGATCGACGACGCGAGCGTCGCAAATCGACCTCGGGCCGCCGCTTTGAACGTATCGAGCGAACCCAAGATCGGTGCGCTACCGAGCGTCTTGAAGACCTCGATCGCCGTCGAGAACGCCTGCGCCGGCTGGCCGAGGCCACCGTAGAGGTAGACCGTGTACGTAGGTGCAGCGGTGTCGAACGCATAGATCGAGCCGACCGCGGAGTCGGCACTCGTCCGCGAGATCAAGGTCGGTACCTGCGAGAGCGAAGCGAGTGTCCCGTCGACGAACGACGAGAGCACCAGCATCGCGCCATAATCTTTGCCGGTAACGGGGGGCGCCGGATATCGCGCGATCAACCAGGCGACATCGATATCACGGTGAGCGATGAGTTGGTGCGAACGCCCCTTGATCACGGGAATCCGCTGATCCGCCGGTTCGGATGCTCCGGTTTGAAGCGCACTGGCTATGCCATCGTAGGAGCCGGCCGGATCGATCGCCCCCGCAGTGCTAATGATCGCCCCACCCGTTCGATAGGTGCGCACGTAAAATGCGCGCACGTCGTCGGGGATAAACTGTGCGAGCGATACGGCTGTTCCGTCCGCCGGCGTACCATCGAGCATCTCGACACCCATGGTCAGCCCACCGCGATTCGCGGTCGCATTCGCGAGCGCGAGTCGCGCCCGTGCAACCGTTGCGGCAGAGAAATCGGGAGCGTGCAAGGCGCGCGCAAACAGATCGAGCAGATGCGGGAGATCGGAGCCGAGCCCCTCGACGTAGAAGCGCGCATCGGCACGTTCGGTCGTCTCGTCGATCGATCCACCTGCGTCCGTGATCGCTTCGGTCAACGGCTTCCCGTCAACCGGCGTCTGCAAGATCGTCTGCGCCGTCAACGCAGCCAGGCCGTTCTGCGAGAAGCTCTGGCGGTCCAAGCCCGCACGCACGAACAGGGACGTCCCGGCGATCATCGCGTTCGCGTCGGGTTGCATCACCACGGTGATGGGACCACGGTGCGTTATGACCGGCGGCGACACCAGCGAAACCGCAGCGGCCATCGTTAAGGCGGCGATCATGAGGGCGTTCCTTTTTCAACGATAAGCCGGACCACGGTCGGTTGCACCAGGTAGCGCCGCGCAACCGACGCAACGAACGACGGATCGAGCGACGCGATCGTCTTCGCATAGGTACCGCCGGCGTAGCCGGGTGCATACTCCGGAGCGCCTTGCAGCGCGTACCACGCAAGATCATCGACCATGCCGACGGGATACGAACTGTTGCGCGCGCTGCGGTACACGAAGCCACGTTTGGCCGTTGCAAAGGTGGCCGCGGAGAGTGGCGCCTGCATTGTCGCAACGGCGCTCAGCACCGCCGCCTGCGCGGTGTCGAGATCACCGCCGGTAATCGTAACGAAGGTTACACCGGGATCGTGCAAGGTGATGAAGCGGCCGGAGACGTCGGCCTTGCTCGCGGCGGTCGCCGTGCCCACCACACCGTTAGCGCTGTTGAAGAGGTAATCGGCGATAAAGTCGAGTGCGGTCGCGGAGCGTTGATCGGAGATCGGTGCACCGGCAAAGCCGATGCCGATGCCGGCCGACGTCCCGGGAACATCGGTCGTCGTGCCTGCAGTGGCGAGACTCGAGTCGATCGGTGCGCCGAGCGGGGCCGTCGTCGCATCGCCATCGGTGATTGCGCCGAGCATCGATGCATCGACGTTGCCCGCGAGCGCGAGATAGGCGTTGGTCGAACGGAACGCAAGCCCGGCGTAGGCCGAGATCGCCGTCGTCGTAATGCCGGAGAGGGCGGCGACCGAACCGGGAAGCCGCACGTCGCGTATGGGACCGGTGCGGAACATCGCGCCCATAACGGCGTCTTGCAGAACGACATCGGCGCTGTAGCCGCGCTCGACACCGCGCACGGCAGTATCCCGCAGAGCGAGCTTGTAGGCATCATCGTTGAGGTGTGGCGCAAAGTATGCCGCGGTCAACGCGGCGAGCGCACGGCGCGCACTGCCGACGGGAACGCTGACGTCGACGGTCGACATGTCCGACTCACCGCCGAAGGCAAGCGTTCCGCCGAGCGCACGAATCTGTTCGATCAGCGACTTCCCGCCGGCGAGTGGCGCGGCCGCGCACGCTGCGAGTGCGAGTTGGGCGAGACCCGGGGTGGCTCCGTCATAACCGCTTCCCGGCGCGCGAAACCACAATGCGAACGCGGCTTGCGACGACGCCGGATCCGGACGAAGCACGTACGTACCACCGTGCGCAAGTTGACCGGTTTGTTGCTCGGGCCCGGCGTAGGCGAATCCGCTCGACGCCATGGCAAGCGCCAGCGCGAAGAGAAGCGAACGGCGCACCACGCTTATGCCGGCTCGGGCGAGATCGTCGGGGGAACGCCGCGCGACGGCTCGCGCTTCGGTTCGTCGACCGGTGCAACGGCTTCAACCGGAGCAGCGGCAATCGCCGGTGTCCCACGATCGTACGGCTGGCCTTTAACGATGGCGAGAGCTTCGTCGGCTTCGACGGTCTCGTACTCAAGGAGCGAGGCAACCATGCGTTCGACCTTATCCCAGTTGTTCGTCAAGATCTCGCGGCCGTGCTCGTAACATCCCTCGATGATCACGCGCACTTGGTCATCGATCTTTGTTGCAACATCTTCCGAGTAGTTGCGTTCGTCGCCGAAGTCGCGGCCGAGGAAGACCTGATGCGAACCCTTTCCGAAGACCATCGGACCGAGGTCGCTCATCCCGTACTGTGTGACCATGCGACGTGCAACACCGGTCGCTTGTTCGAAGTCGTTCGATGCGCCGGTGGTAACGTCTTTATACTTGATCTCTTCGGCAAGGCGCCCACCGAGGGCACGCGTGATCACCGCGATCAACTGTTCGCGGGTCTGCGAGTGGCGATCGTCTTCCGGCAGCGACCAGGTGATGCCGAGCGCCATACCACGCGGGATGATCGTGACTTTGTGAATCGCGTCGGCCTTCTCCAGCATACCGCCGATGACAGCGTGACCCGACTCGTGGTATGCGGTCATCTCTTTTTCTTTATCCGACATCACGATCGAGCGCCGTTCCGGCCCGACCATCACGCGATCGATCGCTTCATCGCAATCGCCCATGTCGATGACGGTCTTATTGCGACGCGCTGCGAGCAACGCCGCTTCGTTGAGCAAGTTCTCGAGATCGGCACCGGAGAAGCCGGGCGTCCGCTTTGCAAGCGTCTCGAGGTGCACGCCCTTTGCGAGCGGTTTATTGCGTGCGTGGACTTCGAGAATCTTCTCGCGGCCCTTAATGTCCGAGCGATCGACCGCGATCTGGCGGTCGAAGCGGCCGGGGCGAACCAGCGCCGGGTCGAGCACGTCGGGACGATTGGTCGCGGCGATCAAGATCACGCCGGTGTTCTGGTCGAAGCCGTCCATCTCGACGAGCAACTGGTTGAGCGTCTGTTCGCGTTCGTCGTGACCGCCACCGAGGCCGGCGCCGCGTTGACGGCCGACCGCGTCGATCTCATCGATAAAGATGATGCACGGTGCGGACTTCTTCGCTTGATCGAAGAGATCGCGCACACGCGAAGCGCCGACGCCGACGAACATCTCGACGAAGTCGGAGCCGGAGATCGAGAAGAACGGCACGCCGGCCTCGCCCGAAATCGCACGGGCCAGCAACGTCTTGCCGGATCCCGGCGGCCCGAGCAGCAGTACGCCCTTGGGAATGCGCGCACCGAGCGCCTGATATTTTTTCGGATACTTAAGAAAGTCGACGATCTCGCCGAGCTCTTCTTTTGCCTCGTCGACGCCGGCGACATCGGCGAAGGTCACCTTCGCGCGATTCTCCGAGAGCATCTTGGCACGCGAACGCCCGAACGACATCGCCTGATTACCGCCTCCCTGCGCCTGCCGGAAGACCAGCACCACCAAGGCGATGATGATCAGGATCGGCACGAACGAGATCAGCGAGTTGAGGAACGAGGTGTTGGTCGGCGCCTCGAAGCTGACGCGGCCGGACTTGACCTTCTTCACCACTTCGTTGCTGAAGGACGTATCGGGCGTCGGGATCGTCACCGTGTAGCTCGAGCCGTCGGTGAGTTTGCCGGTGACCTGCGAGCCGACGGCGTGGAACTCGGTTACCTGCCCGGCCTCGAGCTTCGCATAGAAGGCGCCGTACTCAAGCGCATGCGGGGCCGTACCGGCCGCCGCGACGGTTAGCCTGGAAACGAGATAGAGAACGCCGAGGGCGCCCACCAGGATGAGTAGGATCGACCGGAGAGACTTGTTCACGATGGTACTTTGACGACCTTACTGGGTGAAGACCCACGAGCGCAACTGCGCGAGGTAGGGCAGGTTCCGATAGAGTTCTTGGTAGTCCAGACCGTAGCCTATAACGAACTCGTCCGGCGAGGAGAGTCCGACGTATTCGACCGGGACATCGACCAAGCGGTGGAACGGCTTGTCGAAGATCACACAGGACTTCAGGCTCGCCGGGTTCCGTCCCCCGAACAACGTCCGAAGGTAGTCCAGCGTGAAACCGTTGTCGATGATATCCTCGACGATAACGACGTTTTGCCCGGTGATCGGCTGATGGGCGTCCTTGAGCATACGAACCTCACCTGAGGAGCGGGTCGCGTTGCCGTAACTGGAGACGCAGACATACTCGACAGTGATCTCGCTCGGGCCGTCCGGGACACGCGAGATTGCGCGAGCCAGGTCGACCGTCACGTAGAGCGCTCCCTTTAACACCCCGAGGAGCAGCAGCGGTTTCCCACGATGGTCGGCCGCGATCTCGCTAGCCAAGCGCTCGATCGCACTTTGGATCTCGGCCTCGGAGAAGAGCGTCCGTTCGAGGGTGCCGTCATAGGTCTCGATGACTTTCATGCGTCCGTTTCTAACCTTACCTCACCGTGCTCAATAACGAGCGCGACGCCATCTTTCATATAGAATCGGCCGCTGCCGCCCCGTTCTAAGGCAAGCACCGCGGCCTCGACGTGCGCGAACGCGACGTCCTTGAGCCGTGAATCACCCTGTAAGGTCTCTCGTACCTGCCTGCGCAGGACAGAGCGCGGGCTCCCCGCCGCCTCGTGTGCCGCCAAATCTGCCGCTCGAGCCACGGCTTCGTCGAGTCCGGGAAAGAGCGGGCGAAGGCTTTCCAATGCCGAGCGTACCGCATTGCGCCGCACCTCCGCATCGGCGTTGGTCGGATCGACCGCATACGGCAGGGCCTGAGCATGGCAGTAGGCACGGAGCTCCTCGGCTCCGGTACGCAGCAGCGGGCGAATCAGTTTGATGCCGGGCGCGAGCTCGCGACGCACCGGCATTCCCGCGACCCCGGCTGATCCAGTCCCGCGGAAGAGCGCAAGCAAGACCGTCTCGCTCTGGTCCTCGGCATGATGCGCGGTCGCAACCGCCGTCGCTCCGATCGTGCGCGCGTGCTCGATCAACGCGGCGTAGCGTGCATCGCGCAACGCGTTCTCGTTGGAGGCGACGTTTGCGAGCGCCAGCGTCCGCATCGGCAGACCGAAGGCCGCGGCGATGCGCAACACGACGCACTCGTCTTGCCACGCCGACGCTCGCGTGCCGTGATGTACATAGGCAAGCGCAACGTGCAGATCGAGCGATTCCGAAAGCTCCGCTAAGACGCCGGCAAGCGCCACCGAATCCGGCCCGCCACTACAGGCAACCAGAATCCGCTCGCCACGTCGCAGAACGCCTTCGCGCTCAAGCCGATCATGAAGCGCCCGCTCGGGGTGTGCGCCTCTCATTTAAAGGCGCTCCGCCCTAGGCTCCGCGCCCCCCACTTCGTGGGGCCCCCACACCATGGCGCGCTCTTGTCCTCGTCTGGAACAAGTCTCCCCTGGGGCGCGCCAAACAAACTCACAGGCGCTCCGCCCTAGGCTCCGCGCCCCCCACTTCGTGGGGCTCCCAAACCATGGCGCGCCTAACTGATCTCATCACTTGCTAGCGGACGTGTGCGGCGATCTCTCGCTGCACGTCGCGCTTGGCGGTGTCCGCGCGCTTATCCCAGATCTTCTTGCCGCGCGCAACGCCGATCTCGACCTTCACTTTGCCGCGCGTGAAATACATACGCAGCGGCACGATGGTGAGACCCTTCTCGGCGATCTGACTCTTGAGACTTGCAATCTGCTCTTTGTGCAGCAAGAGTTTGCGCGGGCGTAGCGGCTCGACGTTGGAGAACGAGCCTTCTTTGTACGCCTTGATGTGCAATCCGATCAGAAAGACTTCACCTTCGCGAATGCGCGCATAGGCCTCTTGCAAGCTGATGTCGCCCATGCGAATCGACTTGACCTCGGTGCCGGTCAACACCAAGCCCGCTTCCATGCTGTCGAGAATGTGATACTCGTGTCGTGCTTTACGATTATCAAAACTCGGCGTAGCAGATTTTGTTGCTTCGAGCTTTGCGGCCTCGCGCAGTTGCTTGTTTTTCAAGGAGCTTGCCACCCGGGATGGTTTGGCGCGCCCCAGGGGAGGGTTGTGCAAACCGAGGGCGCGAGCGCGCCATGGAATTGGGGGCCCCACGAAGTGGGGGGCGCGGAGCCTGGGGCGGAGCGCCGGTTAAACGTGCTTGGCACTAGACTCCCGGGTTTCTGTGATCGATAGCGGCGTGCATGGGGGCTTTGCTGACGAATTTGCCTTCGCCCTCGAGGAGCACCGTGCCGTTCGCGTCGGTTACTTTTGCCCCGAGAAAGAGAACGTTGTGTCGTGTGTCGGCGACGCGGCCGGTTATGACCAAGGGTTCGCCGAGTGGAACCGGTTTACGGAAGCGCGTTGCAAGACTTGCGGTAACGCCACGGTGACCGGCGGCGGCGGCCGCGTGCGCCATCGCTTCGTCGAGCAATGCCATCGCAATGCCGCCGTGTGCAATCCCTCGCCAGCCTTGAAAGGCCGAATCGAGTTGCGTCTCGGCTCGCTTCGAAATGCAGATGCATGCCGATCGGGTTTTCCGGTCCGCACGCAAAACAATTCCCGTCGTCGATCGGAATTGCGGAATCGCTCAACGCCCTACTTCCAAGCGGGTAGAAAGGTACTCCGGCAGGTGCGCTTCGTGAATCTTGTGTTGGACCTCCGAGATCGGATAGTCGTAACGCACCCATTCGACCCGACGCTTCGCCGGCTCGTAGAAGGCGAACGATGCCTGTGGATTAAGATCGCGCGGTTGACCGACCGACCCGACATCGATGATGTAGCGCTTTCCCTCTTCGAGCAACAATTCGCCGCCGTGTTGCATGTGCTTGTGTGTGACCTCTTCGCCCTCAAGCGCGTAGTACTCCGCAATGTGCGTGTGCCCGACGAAGATCAGCGGCGCATCGGTCATCCCGAAGGCGCGCGCCGCCGAGCGTTTATCGAGAATGTACTCGAAGTAATTGACCGGTGCGCCATGCACCATCAGGAAATCCGGAAAGCGCAGTTCGTAGGCGAGGTTATTGAGCCAGGTGCGGTTCTCGGCGTCGATCACACCTTGCGTCCACGACATCGCAGCCTTCGCAACGTCGTTGAAGTACTCGACGCCGAAGTTATCGATTGCGGCCAGATCATGATTCCCCAATACGCTTGCGGTCGCACGCTCGCGCATAGCCTTTACACACTCGTTGGGATTGGGGCCGTAACCGACGGTATCGCCCAGGCAAAGAACGGCATCCTCGGGCGCAATGAGCGCGAGTGCACGCTCCAGCGACTCCCAGTTGCCGTGAATGTCCGAAAGAATGGCGTAGCGCGCGGGCGTCTCGCTCATGCCGTTACCTTCTCCACCGCCGTCCGGAAAGCCGCCGCGAAGGCCTCCCGCATCGGCTCCGTCCCGACCGTGACGCGGATGCACCGGTCGAGCGGGGGGGCGCCCGGCTTGCGAATCCACACTCCCAAGTCGAGCAAGGTCGCGAGGATGCGGTTTGCCCGAGAGAGATCGCCGATATCGATGCAGACAAAGTTGGTCCGAGAGGGAAGCGCCGAGAATCCGAGTTCCGAGGCAAGCACGGCGTACGCTTTGCGGCCGCACGCAGTCTCGGCGACCACCCGCGCACGGAACGCATCGTCGCGGAGCGATGCCAGCGCACCGATCTGCGCGTTGCGATTCACCCCGTAGTGCAGACGAATGTTTTGGAAGACGGCGATGATCTCCGGATGCGCGAGCGCATAGCCGATGCGCGCACCGGCCATGCCGTAGGCCTTCGAGAAGGTCCGCGTGCGCAACAGGTTTTCCGCGAAGTCGTTCGCCGGCAACTCGGCCTCATCGACGAAATCCGCGTACGCTTCGTCGAGAAGGAGCATCGTGCGCGGCGGCAACGACGCGCGCAACCGCGCGATCTCGTCGATCGTGGCAAAGCTACCGCTCGGGTTATCCGGGTTCGCAAGATAGACCATTGCCGCATCGTGCACGTGCGCGGCCGCCGCAAGCCCGTCGAGGTCCGGACGACCGTCGCCGCGATAATCAACTCGCTCGATCTTGCCGCCGTAGCCGGCGACGTGGTAGTCGAAGGTCGGGTAGGTACCGCGTGAAGTGACCGCAACCGCCCCCGGCGGGACGAATGCCCGTACGGCTAGGCCCATCAGGTCGTCGATACCCGAACCGACCAAGAGATGCTCGGGTGTACATCGATGCTTGCGCGCAAGCGCGTCGCGAAGATCGAGGGAGTCGGGATCGCCGTACCAGGCGGTGTGCTCGAGTTCGCTTGCCATTGCGACGATCGCTGCCGGTGACGGTCCGAACGCGCTCTCGTTGGCGCCGAGTCGTACCAACGTATCGATGCCGCGCTCGCGCATGATGCGCTCGGGGCCGATAAACGGGGTAGTCGCAGGCAGAGCCGCAACCACCGGAGCGAGACGAAACACCGTTACCTTGACCTCACGAAAGAAACCGTCGGATCAACACCTCGGAACCGGCCGGTAGCGTTGCTCCTCGAACGATCGCGTAGCCGGCCGAACGAGCGGCAAGCGAGACGAGCGAAGAATGTAGTGCGAGAGGATGCGCCATGAGGCCCTCACCTTCTTCTAACGTAACCGGCGCGAAGATCGTCCAACCCTCACGTCCGCGGATCTCCGTCGCAAGGCGGGCGTAGAGACTCGTCGACACGGCCGTCGCACCGGTGAGGCGAGCGATGAGCGGCGCGACGATCGCCTCGAGGATGATCAGTGTCGAGAGTGGGTTGCCGGGCAGGCCGATCACCGGCTTCGTACCGAGTGCGCCGAACACGGTTGGCTTGCCCGGTTTGATCTTCAGGCCGTGGACGACGACGCCCGGGGCACCCAACGCGGCGACCGCATCGGGAGTGTAGTCGTGTGCGCCAACCGAGGAGCCACCGGAGAGCATCGCGCCGTCACATGATGCGAGAGCCTCGGCGAGCGCCGCTTCGAGGGCGCCGGGTACATCGGCGACGATAGGACCGTGAACCGGCTCCGCGCCCATGGCCCGAAGCGAACCCGCGATAGCATAGCGGTTGGAGTCGCGAACCTGCGCGGCTCCGGGAACCTTGGCGGGATCGATCAGCTCGTCGCCGCTGGAGAGCACCGCGATACGCGGGCGGCGATAGACCGGGACGGTGATCGCTCCAATCGTCGCCAACACGCCGAGGTGCTGTGCGCCGAGGCGAGTCCCAGCGGCCAGCGCCGGGGAGCCGAGCAGCATATCGGAGCCACGAGGCGACACACAGTCCCCGGCCGGGACCTCCGGAAGAGCGACCCGTTCTCCCGCGACAACCGCATCTTCAATCGGGACCACCGCATCGGTCCCGGGCGGCAGTACGCCGCCGGTCGGGATGCGGACCGCCTCATCGGATCCGAGCGCGGAACCGGCCCAGAGTTCGCCCATGCGCACCTCGCCGGCAATCCGAAAGCGCCCCGGCGTCCCTGCCGAAGCGACGGCGAATCCGTCCATCGAGGAACGGTTTGCACGCGGATAGTCAGCGTCGGCGACGAGCGACTCCGCAAGGATGCGACCCAGCGCCGCGTCGAGCGCGACACGTTCGATAACCAGTTCCGGCGCCGCAACGACCGCAAGATAGCGCGCAATCGCCGCCTCGGGCGTGAGTAGCAACTCCGGGTCGAATCCACCGGACGGTAGGAGGGACTTTGCGGGCTGCATAATGCGCGGTTCTCCATGTTGGATATTGTCGTCGTTCGTCGCGATCCGGATCGCGTTCGCCGGTCAGCCCGTCGTCGCGGGCAAGACCCGTCGTTTGTCGACGAGATTCTGCGCCTCGATTCCGAGTACCGTTCCGCACTAACTGCGGTCGAGAACGCGAAGGCAGAAAAGAACCGCATCTCCGCTGAGATCGGCAAGGCAACCGACAAAGCGGCTGCCGCGCGCGAACTGCGTCCGAAGCTCGATGCGATCGCTCAAGCGGCTGCCGCGAGCGAAACACGTGCAAGCGAACTCGCGCCCGATGCGCCGGATTCGCCCCTGCGCGAGTTGCTCGCGTCCTCGCCGAATCTCCTCGACGACTCCGTTCCCGAGGGTTCGCTCGAGAGCGACAACGTGGTGGTTCGCGAGTGGGGCACGCCCGCTAAACTCGACTTCGAAGCGAAGCCGCACTACGAACTCGGCGAAGCACTCGGCATTCTCGACTTCGAACGCGCCGCGAAACTCTCGGGCAGCCGCTTTGCGCTGATGCTCGGCAACGGTGCACGCCTCTCGCGCGCCATCGCGCAGTTCTTTCTCGACCGTGCCGCCGCCAACGGTTATCTCGAAGTTGCGCCGCCACTCTTGGTCGCGCGTCGCACGATGTGGGCCACCGGACAGCTCACCAAGTTCGCCGATGCAATGTTCCAAGACAGCGACGCCGACCTCTTCCTTATCCCGACCGCCGAAGTACCGCTCACGGCGATGCACGGCGACGAAATACTCGACGGAACAACTTTACCGCGCAAGTACGCCGCTTACACGCCGTGCTTCCGTAAAGAGGCCGGCGCCGCCGGTAAAGATACGCGTGGGCTGATTCGCCTGCATCAGTTCGATAAAGTCGAACTCGTGCGCATCGAAACAGCCGAATCGTCGTTCGATGCGCTCGAGACGCTCACGTGCGATGCGGCTTCATTGTTGGAGGCGCTCGAACTCCCGCACCGCATCGTCTCGCTCTGCGCCGGTGACACCGGGTTCAACGCGGCCAAGACCTACGATATCGAAGTCTGGATGCCGAGCGCGAACGCGTATCGCGAGATTTCGTCATGTTCGAATTGTACGGATTTCCAAGCGCGCCGCACGCAGATCCGCATGCGCCGCGAAGCGATGGCGAAGCCGGAGCTGGTGCACACGCTCAACGGCTCGGGTCTGGCCGTAGGTCGCACCATCGTCGCGATCCTCGAAAACTACCAGAACGCCGACGGTACCATCCGCGTGCCGAAGGTACTCCAACCCTATCTCGGCACGGAACTGATCACCGGTCCTTAGCGAGCGCCTCCGCAAGCGCATCTACCGCCAGCGATCGCGTGGGCGCAACGGCAGTCGCGATGTATCGCGCCTCGATATGCACGCGCGAGTGCGTCGCATCGCCACTCTCAACGGCCGCGCGAATACGCTCGCTCCCGATCATCCCAAACTCCGCATCGATGATCCCGGACACAGGATCGGCATCGCGCACGTTCGCGCCGAGTACCGCATCCATCGCGGCGAGCGCGCGAGCGTAGGCATCTTCGAACGAACACGGCATTTCGACCGTCCGATGCGGACGCAAGCCGACGACGCTCCGCGGTGCGTCGAGGCCGAGCCAACGAAGGAGCGAGCGAAACATCAGTGCGGGTACAACCTGTCGATGTCGATACTCGAACGCACGAGAGGTCGCCGGTCTCTGCGCGGCTTGCCGCTGTGCGCCGGACGCAGAATGGACCAATCCATAGTTAGCGTTTTCTCCTTAGGAGAAGAGTTCGCGGGTGGATCCGCTCTTCTCGACGGCGGCGACCTTCGCATAGCTCATCCCGGGGAAATCCATCACCGGACTCGTGACACCATACCAATGATGCTCGCTCTTGAAGTGATGCCAGAGGTGATACTTCTTCATGTAGCGTGCCCACGGGGATCGCGGCCGGTACGGAATATGCGCGATGTAGTGCACCCACTCATAGTATGCAACGCCGATCAACGCCCCGAGGAAGAGTGAACAAGAGAGTGCGACGCTGTGCGTGATCGCAAAAAACAGACCAAAGAATAGCGCCGTAACCGGAGCGACGAACCACCACGGTAGAAAGAGCAGATCGATGCGATCCGGCTCGCGATGATGGTCATAGTGCATGCGACGCTGGAACCACAGCATCGGTGCAATCGTCGACGGCTTCGCATGGAAGCCGAAACGATGCGTGGTGTACTCGTTGACAAAGAAGAACGCTATCCCGATCGGGACGGCCCACCACGTGAACGAAAGAGCGCCCACCGAAAAGAGAACGGCGAGCGCGAGGGCGGCGACGACCAGCAAAGCATTGCTCCCGTGCCGCAACCAGGCGAGTAGCATCACCGGCGCGCTACGGTCAACAACTTCGTGCGATCGAGATAACGAATGTGGCCGCGCTCGCGCCGCAGTGCGCCCGCGATCTCAAGCTCGGCAATCGCTCGCGCTGCGACTTCTTTCACCGTTCCGGCCGCCGAGGCAAGTTGCGTCTGCGTCATCGACGGTAGCGGCGCGAGTGCGGGAGCGAGACCACGATCCGGCGTCGAGTAGGGAACGAGCACCGCGGCAAGGCGCGAGATAATCGGCATCGATCCTTGTACCGTCAACGCTTCTGCGAGCGCACGTGCCCGTTGGCCACACGCGGTTGCGAGACCGAGTACGACCTCCGGATACGTGACGCCGAGTTGGCGTACCGTCTCCGCCGGCAGTAGTACGACGCGTACGACTTTCGAGAGCGCGGAGACTCGGCCGATCGCTGTTCCGCCGTCGAAGAGTTCGATCTCGCCGAAAATTTCAAACGGAAAGACCTCATAAAACGTGCGCGTCCTGCCGGCGCTCGCCGCCGAGAGCGCAACAACGCCTTCCCAGACGATCGCGAGGTGCGGGAAGGGCATACCCTCCTCAACTAACGTTTGTCCCTTGGTGAGAGCACGTTCGGTCGCTTGCGCGACGAGGCGGGCGCGAGCAACGTCGTCGAGTCCCGAAAAGATGCTACAACGGCGGAAGACGCTCGCGACCGTCGACGCTGCGCGCTCGACATCGACGCGGGTCAGAGAGATGCGCCACTCGCCGTCGCCCACCCGCATCGTCTCGACGCGGGCCTGCGAAGGTCGATGCTGTTCGATCCGGCCTGCGAGACCACGTGGCTCATTTTCGGTTAGAAAGGCGACGGTCTCGCCGAGCGCGAGTTGATCGAAGCGCTCGAAAATTCGCCCGGGGCGCTCCCAGACCGGTAGTCCGCGAACATCGACATCCAGATCTTGAACCATTCGGCGCAGTTCTGCCCGGTTGCTCTGGTTCCATACCGCCCGTGGTAAAATGACGGTATGTTGCGCCTTGCCGCGCTGGGTCTTGCGATCATCTTAACCGCTGCAACCCCGGCCTCGACGACCTACGATCTGACCACCACGAATCGCGATTCGTGGGGCTCTACCCGCGGAACCATCGTGCTCACGCTCGGCGCGCATGGCATCCTCATCGGCTACTACACCTCGTATAGCGGGATCGACCGCCAGCAGATCGGCGGCGGTGAGGAGGGCACTGATATCTGGTTCGATATCGGCCGAACGCACTACACCGGCAAAATCGCCAAGGACGGAAGCATCAGCGGGGTCGCCTCGACCATCGATACCGAGTTCGTCTTTACCGCCGTTCCGGAGGCCGGTTCGTAGGATATCTCCGGTGGCTGTCAGGATCCTCGGGTACCTTCAGGAGGCCATGACAGCATCAACGCAGACCATCGCCATTCGACGATTCACGATCAACAAGCGCGCAGCTTGGATCACCGGTGCTCTGCTCGTCCTTATTATCGCCGGAGTCATCGCCTACGAGATGCTCAGCGCGGGCAATGCCCAGACGTATCTGACCCAGCCGGTCGTGCGACAGACGCTCGCGCAGACGGTGAGCGCCTCGGGTACGGTCAACCCGCAGAACACCATCGCCATCGGTTCACAGGTCTCGGGAATCATCTCGCAGATCTACGTCGACTTTAATAGCAAAGTGAAGAAAGGCGAGGTCCTCGCGAAGCTCGACCCGAGCACCTTGCAGTCGCAGGTCGACGCCGCGAATGCCTCGATCGCACAAGCATCGGCTCAGGTATCGACCCAGGCGAACGCCGCCGCAGCGGACATCGCCGGGATCGCAGCGGCGCAGGCCAACGCGGTGAAAGCGCAGAGCGCCTTGACGCTCGCGCAGACAACCCTGACCCGCGATACGGTGCTTTTCAAGCAAGGCTATGTCGCACAGAACCAAGTGCAGATCGACACCGATGCCGTCACCGGCGCGCGTAGCAGCCTGCAATCTGCGCAGTCAGCCGCGTCGCAAGCCGCATCGCAAGCGCGCGGCGGCAACGCCGGCATCGCCGCCGCGCAAGCCAACGTAGCATCGCAAGAAGCGCAGGCTGAACAAGCGCGGCTGAACCTCAATCGTAGCATCATCACCTCGCCGGTCGACGGCACCGTAATCGGCCGCGACGTTAGCGTCGGCCAGACCGTCGCCGCCAGCCTGCAGACGCCGACCCTGTTCACGATCGCGCAAGATCTCACCAAGATGGAGGTCGACATCGCCGTCGGCGAGCCTGACATCGGCGCGGTTAAATCCGGCGAACTCGTCAGCTTCACCGTCCTCGCCTACCCGAATCGTACGTTTAGCGGAACGGTCTCGCAGGTGCGTAAGGATCCGACCACCGTCTCCAACGTCGTCACCTACACGGTGATCACGAAGGTCGATAACAAGGACGGTGCGCTCCTTCCCGGCATGACCGCAACCGCAACCATCAACGTTGCCACCGCGAAGAACGCGCTGGTCGTTCCGGTCGCCGCTTTGCAGTGGCACCCCGCGGGCGGTAGCGGTAGCGGAACACATCGCCGCGACGGTGCTACCGGCACAACCGGCGCGAACGCTACAGCCAAAACCGGTACGCCGGCAGCCGCTTCGAATGCTTCACCTTGGGGCTCGACCAGCGGCTCATCCAGCCAGACAATCGCTGCCGGAAACAACGCATCGATCTTCGTACAGAACGGCAACAAACTCCAACGCGTCGCTGTTCACGTCGACCTCGTCGCCGGAACGCAAGCTGCGGTTACACCGGCTGAGGGTGCAACCCTCAACGAGAACGACCTCGTCGTCATCGGGACCAGCGGTGGCAGCCGGACACAACGCGCAGGCTCGAGCAGTGCCTTCGGCAACAGCAGCCGCGGTGCAACGCGAGGCATCCACTAGTGACGCCTGTCGTTAAAGTCCGGGGTCTGACGAAGACCTACGATCTGGGCGGTGAGTCGGTGCATGCACTGCGCGGCATCGATCTCACGATCGAGCCGGGCGAGTTCATCGCGGTGATGGGCCCGTCGGGCTCGGGTAAGTCGACCTTCATGCATTTGGTTGGTATGCTCGATACGCCGACGAGTGGTGCGTACGCGTTTGAAGGCCGCGACGTCTCCGAGATCGGTGCGGACGAACGCGCCGATATCCGAAGCCGTCGGCTCGGCTTCGTCTTTCAATCGTACAACTTACTGCCCCGCACCAGCGCGCTCGAAAATGCCGAGCTCCCTATGGTGTATGCCGGCGTGCCCGAAGCGCAACGCCGCGCAATCGCCCATGAGAAACTTGCGCTCGTCGGCGTCGAGAACCTCGCCGATCACCACCCCAATCAGATGTCGGGCGGCCAACAGCAACGCGTCGCGATCGCACGTGCGCTGGTGAATGATCCGGGGCTTATCCTCGCCGATGAGCCGACCGGAGCACTCGATACCAAAACGTCGGAAGATGTCATGAAACTACTCACCCG
>CAJDXE010000041.1_pt1 | contig 20712 bp, 19 predicted proteins | sample 7391781 | NCBI WGS metagenome assembly CAJDXE01 (sample SAMEA7055730, study PRJEB34461) | soil metagenome | biome: terrestrial ecosystem; feature: Peninsula; material: soil | place: Antarctica | collected 2016
ATGACGTTACCGTCGGTGACTTCGTCGAGCACGCCGAGCTTGAGTGCCTTAGGAGCGGGATTATTGCTGCCCTTAAGCATGAACTCGAGCGCCGCTTGCGCGCCGATCAGGCGCGGCAGGCGCTGCGTTCCTCCGGCGCCGGGGAGCAGGCCGAGTTTGATCTCGGGGAGACCGACCTTCGAAGTCTCCGTCGCTACGCGGTAGTCGCACGCGAGCGAAAGCTCGAGGCCCCCACCGAGCGCGTTGCCGTCAATCGCCGCAACGTACGTCTTCGAACCGGCTTCAACCGCCGCGATCACATCGCGAACAGTCTTCGTTTCCGGCGTAGGTTCGGTACTGAAATCGTTGACGTCGGCGCCGCCGGAGAAGAGCCCGTTGGCACCGGTGAAGACGACCGCTTTAACGTTCGCATCGGCTTCCGCCGCTTCGACCGCCTTGAGCAGTTCCGCCGAGTACGCGAACGAGAGCGCGTTGACCGGCGGGTTATCGAGCGTGATGATGCGGACTGCACCGCGATCCGAGACGCCGACGTTCACTATGCGCCGGCTTTCATCTTACGATCGAGATCATACTGCGCTTCGGTGACGGTCATCACGTCGCCGGCGCCATCGATGATCTGTCGCTTCAGCCATGCGCCTTGCGTGAGCGTATGGGTTGCGTAGAACTTCGCCGTCGCAATCTTAGCCTTGTGGAACTCGACGTCTTTGCCTTCGGCGATACGCTGCTCGGAAATCTGCGCGGCACGCGCCATCTGCCAACCTGCGGCCGTGATACCCCACAGCTTGAGATACGGAACCGAACAGGCGAAGGCTTTACGCAGATCACCCATCGCGTTCATGCCGATCCACTGCGAGGTCTCTTTGAGTGCATCGAGACACTTGCCCAGTGCATCGGCGATCGGTTGCAGTTCCTTGTCGCCGTCGAGCGTTTTGTGGAACGCCGCCATCTGCTTGCCGATCGCGGTTGCCGTCGATCCCATATCGCGGATCAGTTTGCGACCGACGAGGTCGAGCGCCTGAATACCGGTCGTGCCTTCGTAGATCGTGGTGATGCGCACGTCGCGATATTGCTGTGCGATGCCCGTCTCTTCAATATAGCCCATGCCGCCGAAGACTTGCAGGGCGGTCGAGCAGACCTCTTGCGCCGTCTCAGTGCACCAGGCTTTGACGATCGGGATCATCAGTTCGATAAAGGCCTTGTGCTCTTTGCGTACTTTTTCGTCGGGATGCTTGTGCGCGTAGTCGAGCGAGGCGGCGGTGACGTAGGAGAGCGCACGCATCGCTTCGATCTGCGACTTCATGCTCATCAGCATGCGGCGCACGTCGGGATGCTCGATGATACGTACCGACTGCGGGTTGCGCGCGGCGGCATCGCGGCTCTGCACGCGCTCCTTGGCGTATTCGAGCGCGTGCTGATAGGCACGATCAGCGATCGCCATGCCTTGTACGCCGACGCTGAAGCGCGCCGCGTTCATCATGATGAACATGTATTCGAGCCCGCGGTTGGCCTCTCCGACGAGATAGCCGATGGCGCCCTTGCCGTTCTCACCGTAGTTCATCGTGCACGTCGGGTTGCCGTTGATGCCGAGCTTGTGCTCGATCGAGGCGCAATGCACGTCGTTACGTTCGCCGAGCGATCCGTCCGCATTGACCATGACCTTGGGGACGATGAAGAGCGAGATGCCCTTCACGCCTTCGGGCGCATCGGGCAGACGCGCCAAGACGAGGTGGACGATGTTCTCGGCCATGTCGTGCTCACCGAAGGTGATGAAGATCTTGGATCCACTGACGAGATAGTGATCGCCCTCGGGGATCGCCTTCGAGCGCACTTGTCCGAGATCGGAGCCGGCCTGCGGTTCGGTGAGGCACATCGTACCGGTCCACTTGCCGCTGACGAGATTCGGGATCCATTTCTTCTTCTGCTCGTCGGAGCCGCAGAGTTCGATCGCCTCGATTGCGCCCTGATTGAGCAGTGGTCCGTTGGCGAAACCGACGTTCGCACCGTTCCACATCTCGAGCGTCGGCCCGAGCATCAGTTGCGGAAGACCCTGACCGCCGTACTCTTCGGGAACCGGGAGACCGATCCAACCCGCCGCGGCGAACTGCTTGTACGCTTCTTTGAAGCCGGTCGGCGTCTTCACGTTGCCGTTATCGAACGTGCAGCCTTCCTTATCGCCGACCCGGTTGAGCGGATCGAGCACGCCGGTTGCAAACGCGGCCGCCTCTTCGAGGATCGAGTCCACCACGTCGACGGTGTCGCCGTAGCCGGGAAGTTTTGCAACGTCGGCGATGCCGGCAAGTTCGTTCAGAACGAACTGCATATCGCGCAGGGGGGCCTGGTACGTACTCATGCGTTTCGTATCTCCGGGCGGTGGTGGACTATGATATTTTTATCATACTCCCACAATGCGGGTCGGGCAAGCCTCACAGGGGACCTTGCACTATAAGTGGCACGATGCGATCATGACGAACAAGGTTCCCCTTCTGCTCGTGGCCGCGTTACTGGCCGTGCCCGCCGCTGCCGGCGCTCAAACCCCTCCCCCAGCACCCGTGCCGGTGGTAGCACCTGCCCCCCATTGGAGCCAGGCCGACATGGCCAAGATGAAGGCTCAGATGGATCAGATGCGAGCCGCCCATAGCGCTTTTCGCGCCAAGGTTCTCGGGTTGCTGACCCCAGCCCATCGAGCCCTGTTCGCGAGCTTAGTTGGGCAACTTGCGATCGCCGCGAAGCCCGATGAGGAGGCTGCCATCGCAAAACTCAACGCCGCCCTCTCGACCGGTGAGAAGAGCGCGATCATCGCCGCACACGATGCTGCGATGAACCAGATGATGGCCTCAATGCCCAATATGGCCGGCATGGGCGATATGCACGGCATGCACGGCATGCACGGCATGCACGGAATGTCGATGATGACATCGACGAACATGCCGAACGACTCCATGACCCATCATCATATGATGCACATGCACGAGGCCGATGCCGGCACGATTCTCTTCGAGTTGGCCGGAGGCGGTCACGACATGATGATGATGGCGCCGAACCGCTAAGCCGCTACCACCTCGTCGCTGAAGACGCGCCTCGTCAACAACACGAGCGTGGCGACGGCAACGACGCAGATCGCGGTGAAGATTGTGCCTTGCATCATATTGCCGTAGAGAAATGCGCCGGTCCCGAAGATGGCGCAGTAGATCGCCACAACGCCGGCGACCCAAGCGCCGAAGGCGAGACCGAGATTGTCGGGAGATTGCGGCAGGCTATGTGCCTGCCGCAGTTTTTTCCATCCGGGGCCGGCCGGACGAACCTTCTTGTAGAACGCAACCAGCGTCGCTTCGTCGACCGGCTTGGTCGTGAACGTTGCGATCAGCCAAACCGCGGTGACGACGGCGACGATCGATATCAGTTGGAGGTTGCTGTCGACAACAGCTCCGAACCAATGCGTTGCGAGAAAGAGACCACCCGCAACAACGAACGACGCCGCCATCGCGGCGATCTCGGTCCACGCATTGATACGCCACCAAAACCAGCGTAGAAGATAGACGAGCCCCGTTCCCGCGCCGATATTGAGCAAGAGCTGAAACGCGTCGCGTGCTGTTGCCAAGTTTAGCGTTACGACGATCGCGAACAGCATGATCCCGACGGTTACCCAGCGGCCGACCATGACGTAGTGCTTCTCATCACGATCTTTCGCGAGAAAGCGCCGGTAGAAATCGTGAACGAGATAAGAGGTTCCCCAGTTGAGGTGCGTCTCCAGGGTGGAGCGAGCGGCTGCGAAGAGCCCCGCTACCATGAACCCGGCAAAGCCCGCGGGTAAGAAGACGAGCATCGCCGGATAGCCGATGTCATCGCCGAGCAGATGCTTGTCGACCCAGGGGAAGTGCGTCGCGATATCGCCGACATTCGGATAGACGATCGTCGACGCAAGCGCGACGATGATCCACGGCCACGGACGCAACGCGTAGTGCGCCGCTTGGAAGAAGAGCGTGCCGAAGACCGAGTCCTTCTCCGTCTTCGCCGAGAGCATGCGTTGTGCGACGTAACTCCCGCCGCCCGGCTCGCTTCCCGGATACCACGTTGACCACCACTGCACGGTGAGCGGAATAATGAAAACGGCGACCGCCGTCGTCCAATCGGAGAAGTCCGGCAAGATGCCGAGCCAATGTGGGTGCTGCGTTTGGATCGTTGTAAATAATCCATGTAAGCCACCGACGCCCGGTGCACTAAGTGCGAAGACTGCAGCAGCAACCGCCGATGACATCGTGATCACGAACTGAATCATATCGGTGACCATGACGCCCCACAATCCCGACATCGACGCGAAGATCACCGGAAAGACCGCAACGACGCAGAGCGTCATCCACTCCGGTGCGCCGAAGAGCACGTTGGCAATCTTCACTGCGGCCAGGCAAACCGTGCCGAGAATGATGCAGTTAAAAAACAAGCCAAGATAGACCGCACGAAAGCCGCGAACGAAGGACGCCTCCGCCCCGGAGTAGCGTAGTTCGTAGAACTCGAGATCGGTGAGGACGCCGCTCCTGCGCCACAGCCGTGCGTAAAAGAAGACGGTCGCGATGCCGATGAGGAGGAATGCCCACCACACCCAGTTCCCGCTGACGCCGTTCTGACGAACGATGTTCGTGACCAGGTTCGGAGTGTCGGTGCTGAAGGTGGTCGCGACCAGCGAGATGCCGATCAACCACCACGGTGCCTGCCTACCGGCAGCGAAGAACTCGGCGGTATTCTTGCCCGCACGCCGCGCCAGCATGATAGCCGGCACGAACATGATGGCGACCGAGACGACGATGATGATCCAGTCGAGCAGGGTAAGATGCACAGGCGTCCTCCAGCAGTTGCGCCGTTATCGTCGCTTCAACGGCGGAAAACCTGTGCCGCTTCGCGAATTCCGCGGGATGACGATTGCGCAGCTTAACGCCATCGATCGCGACGCATTCGTCGACGCGGTTGGTTTTGCGTTCGAGTTCTCACCCTGGATCGCTAAGATGGCGTGGGATCTGCGCCCGTTCGCCGGGACGGACGAACTCTTCGCGGCGATGCTCGCGGTCCTCGATGCCTCTCCGATCGAACACAAGGTCGGCCTGATCGAGGCCCACCCCGACCTCGCGGGGAGAGTCGCACGTGAAGGCCGCCTCACGACGGCCTCGACCGACGAGCAGGCTTCAGCCGGGCTCGACGAACTGACCGGCGACGAGCGCACCCACTTCGATCAACTCAACACGGCCTATCGCGCCCGCTTCGAATTCCCATTCATTATCTGTGCGCGCGAGAACGACAAACATTCGATCCTCACCGCGATGGCACAGCGCTGTGCCAATGATCGCGATACCGAGATCGCCACCGCCTTACGCGAGATCGCCAAGATCGCGCGCCTCCGTCTCAACGACGCCATAAAGGACTAACGTGCTGCCCTACGCTCTCGACTGGCTCAATCTCCTCGTCCGTTGGTTCCACTTCGTGGCCGGCATCATGTGGATCGGCGCATCGTTCTTTTTCATCTGGCTCGACAACCACTTGGTGAAGCCGGAGAAGACCGCGGATGCTGCAAACGGTGTCAGCGGCGAACTCTGGTCGGTGCACGGCGGCGGCTTCTACCACAACCAAAAGTATCTCACCGGTCCGAAGAGCGAGCCGCTTACGCTCGATCTCCACTGGTTCAAGTGGGAAGCCTATCTCACGTGGATATCGGGCATGGCCATGCTCGCGATCATCTACTGGGTCGGAGCGAGTACTTTCCTCATCGATCCGAGCGTGATGGCGCTCACGCCGGCGACGGCGATCACGATCAGCATTGCCTCGATCGTTCTCGGCTGGTTTATCTATGACGGGCTTTGCCGGTGGCTCGGCTCCAACCCGCGCCTACTCGTCGTTGCGATCGCCATCTTCTTACTCGCGGCGGACTGGGGACTGTTCCACATCTTCGGCGCTCGCGCAGCCTACATTCACGTTGGTGCGATCATCGGCACGATGATGGTTGCCAACGTCTTGTTCGTGATCATTCCCGGCCAACGCAAGATGCTCGATCAGATTCGCGCGGGCCAAGAGCCCGATCCGCGACCGGGCCAACTCGGCAAAATTCGCTCGGTGCACAACACCTATCTCACCTTGCCGGTGCTGTTTATCATGATCAGCAACCACTATCCGATGACGTATCAGAATCAGAACGGCTGGCTGGTACTTGCTGCGATCGCCGTCGCCGGCGTGCTGGTGCGCCAGTTCTTCATCCTTTCGGATAAACATAAGCTGGTCTGGGGCTTGCCCACTGCAGCGCTCGTCATCCTCATCGTCACGGCGTTCGCCATAGCGCCGCACCAGAGCGCGGCGGCAGCCAACGCGCCGATTGTACCGTTCGCGACTGCCCAAGCGATCGTCTCGCAACGCTGTGCCGTCTGCCATGCGGCGCACCCGACGCAAGCCGGCTTCGTTACTGCGCCCGCGGGTATTCTGCTCGATACGCCGGAGAATATCGCGAAGAATGCACAGCTAATCAAAACCAATGCGATCGACCAGCACGCTATGCCGCTCGGCAACGTAACGCACATGACCGACGCCGAACGCGCCACCCTCGCCGCGTGGATCGCGCAAGGAGCTAAGACGCAATGACGCTCTCCACACACATCCTCGACGAAGCTCGCGGCGTACCGGCCGCCGGCGTAAAAGTCGCGCTGATCTTCGTCGTTGGCGAAAACCGCATCGAACTTGCAAACGGAACGACCAATGACGACGGCCGCATCGTCTCGCCGTTCGGTGGCGAGCTACAGCAAGGCGAGTACGAACTCGTCTTCAGCGTTGGCCCGTACTACAAAGCAACGGGGACACCGTCGTTCTACGACGATATCCCCGTGCGTTTCTTAGTCAATGAAGCGCGGCACTATCACGTGCCGCTCCTCCTAGCCCCCTGGGGCTACAGCACCTACCGCGGCAGCTGAGTCCCGCTATTCATGAGCGTCGCCCGCACGGTCATGGTGAGCGCGCTCGCATGTCATGGTGAGCGACGCTCGCTTGTCATGGTGAGCGACGCTCGCTTGTCATCGTGAGCGTCGCTCGCTTGTCATCGTGAGCGTCGCTCGCTTGTCATCCCGAGCGTAGGTGCGAAGCACCGTAGTCGAGGGACCGGAACGTAGCATTTGCGTCGAGTGGTCCCTCGACTACGCTTCGCTACGCTCGGGATGACAGTGCGAGCGACGCTCACCATGACAGTGCGAGCGACGCTCACCATGACAGTGCGAGCGACGCTCGGGATGCCGCCGGAGTTGCTTTAGGCTTCGGCGGCTTTGTAGGCGGCCCAGCCGCCGTATTTGCTGACGTCGGGCCAGCTGTTCTTCTCGACGAGTTCTTTCGGATAGAGCATCGCGTTGGCGGTGCTACCATCGGCGAGGTGTACGGTCGTCTCGTAGAGGTCCGGCGGCTCGCCGGCCATCAACGACGAATACTGTTCGTCGGAGAGTTCGTATAATTCGCCGAGGATGGAGACACCCGCATCGGCGCCCACTTCATAGATGCCGGGGTGCCAACCGTCTTTGACGGAGTGAAGGCGGTAGATCGCGGCGGTTTGCACCGGCCCGACGAGGTACGCATCTTTGAGATTCGGATGATCGGGCTGGCCGGTAAGCGCCGAGCCACAGATAAAAAATCGCTTCATCGCGCTCATTTCTCGACGAGCGTCCGGTCAACCTCGACGAGGGCCTTTGCCAGCGCCTCGACCCCAAGTTCCAGATCCGCGGATGAAGTGCGCTCTTCAGCGACATGACTGCACCCACCGATGCTCGGAACGAAGATCATCGCCGTCGGCACGATCGTACCAAGGCTCATCGCATCGTGGCCGGCGCCGCTCGGCACGTCCATGATCGGCTTGCCAAGTGCCGCAGCCGCGCGCTTGATCCCGTCGCGCAACGCCGGTACCATCGGCGTCGCACCGCGGCGTTCGAAGGCTTCAACCTCTACTCTCACGTTACGGCGCGTCTGCACCTCGGCGATCGCCGCGTTGAAGGCCGCTTCGATGCGATCGAGCGATGCTACATCGGGCGCACGTAGATCGAGCGAGAAAACCACGAGACCCGGTACGACGTTGGTTCCGTTCGGCTCGACGACAATGCGACCAACCGTCGCAACCGCATCCGGCTCGACACGTGCGGCGCGATCGAGCACCAGTATCAGCTCCGATGCGGCACAGAGTGCATCGGCGCGTAGTCGCATCGGGAGTGTGCCCGCGTGTCCGCTCACGCCTTGGACCGTTGCACGGAGACGGCGTTGACCGAAGATTGCGGTCACGGCGCCGAGTGAGATGCCGGCTTCTTCGAGAATCGGTCCCTGCTCGACATGAAGCTCGATGTAGCCCGCAACATCGCGTTCGCTGCGCATCGGCACGCCGGTAACATAGCCGCCCGGGCCGGATTCGAGTGCTTCACGCAACGTCGGGCCATCGTCGCCTTCGAGTGCTAGCGCTTCTTCGGCACTCTTAATGCCGCAGAAGACGGAACTTCCGAGGCAGCCGAGTGGAAAGCGGCTGCCCTCTTCGCCGACCCAAGCGACGGCTTCGATCGGATGTGCTGTGGCAATGCCGCGCGCTTCTAACATTTCCAGCGCGCAGATCGCACCGACCACACCATAGGCGCCGTCGTAGGCGCCGCCGGTCTTGACCGTATCGAGATGCGATCCGGTAAGAATCGGCTTGAGCGCCGGGTTCGTCCCCGCGCGACGGATGAAGACATTACCGACCGCATCTTGGGTTACTGCAAAGCCGGCCGCTTTACCCCAGCCGGCAAAGAGCTCGCGCGCAGCGCGTTCTTGCGGTGAGGCGAGCGGGCGATCGATGCCGCCCTCGTAGGCGCCGTGTTGTTTGAGTTCGTCGAGGCGCGCGACGACATTCGTTCCGTCACTCATTGTGGCTTGTGATTCGCGATCCAGTGGCGCGCGATATCGACGCGACGACAAACCCAAACGTCTTCATGGGAAAGCACATGGTCGAGGAAACGCGCGAGCGCACGAGCGCGGCCGGGACGACCGGCGAGGCGCGTGTGTAGCCCAATTGACATCATCTTCGGTTGCGTCTTCCCTTCTTCGTACAGCACGTCGAACGCGTCGCGCATATATTCAAAGTAGCCCGACGGTGACGAGAAGCCCGGCGCGACCGAGAACTTCATATCGTTAACGTCGAGCGTATACGGAATCACCAGATGATCCTTACCCGACTCCTTGACCCAATAGGGCAAGTCGTCGTTATACGCATCACTGTCGTACAAGAAGCCGCCTTCTTCGACGACCAAGCGCCGTGTGTTCTCGCTCGGCGCATAGCGACAATACCATCCGTACGGACGTTCGCCGATCGTCTTTGCGATCGACTCGACGGCGATGCGCATCTGCTCGCGCTCTTCATCTTCGCCCATATCTTGAAAGCCGACCCAACGATTGCCGTGCGAACAGACTTCGTGTCCCGCAGCGGCGATCGCCCGTGCGACATCGGGATTCCGTTCGAGCGCGAGGGCCGCGCCGAAGACGGTAACCTTGATGTCGCGCTCGGCGAACATACGCATCAAACGCCAGACACCCGCGCGCGAACCATATTCATAGACCGATTCAACGATCAGATCGCGCTTGTTCGGGCCGAGCGTCGCGCCGGGCACTTCGGTGAGGTACATCTCGGAGAAACCATCGCCGTCGGGAATCGAATACTCCGATCCCTCTTCGTAGTTCATAACGATCTGCACGGCAAGGCGCGCGCCGTCGGGCCACTTCGGGTCCGGCGGATGCTCACCGTAGCCGACCATATCGCGTGGGTACTGGGTCATCGCCTCAAAGTAGGCCCAGCGCCGCGATTATCCTGCCGATTGCCTCGCGTTGCGTGCGCGCGCGCACAAAACGCGGATCGTCGGAGGCCGGCACATCGGTGATCTTTGCAAAGGGAATCTCGATCCCAAAGCGTGCGTTGAGATCACGATTATCTTGGGCAAAGCGCTCGTAGAAGTGTACGACGTCTTCGAACCTGAGCAAGGAGAACCGTGCGTCCAATTCCGCATCAGGCAAATCGGGTAGCGGTGGCGGCGCCTTGGAGTGCAAGCGCAGCAAATCCAGCGCTTCACGCAAGGTTAGGCTGGCATTCGCGTACCACGGTTGGAGCAGACCGGAGACGTGCAGATTGCCGCTAAGGTGGCCGACCATTTCGAGGACCTCGAGGGGCAGCGTTTTGGCGTCCTGACCTGGCCGATAGGCTCGCGCAACGACCATGCCTGCGCCGAGATGCGCTTCGAGTTGCGCGATCATTCGCGAATACTGGAACTCGATCACTTGGCCGGAAAATTTCTGGAAGAACGATCCGGTGCGCATGATTTCTTCGACATACAAATCGAACGGAGAAAGATAGCCGCTCTTGAGCATCTCGGCATAGATCGATTCGGCATAGAATGCCTGCCCGCGCAGATAGACCAGAGCGACAGGCACATAGCGCTGGGCACGAAAGCCTTCGACGATCGCGGAAAAGTTCGGGCTGGGAATCAGCGCATGAAACTCTTCTGAACTGAGGATGACATTAGGCGCATTCGCTGCCGCAACTTCGAGAAGGACTTCGTCGAGCGCGGTGCTCGAGACGCCGTCCTGAAGTTCGCGCGCAACGAAGTGCTGCCCGTAATCCAGCGGTGGGCAGCCGGCAAGCGGGTAAAGCACGCCGGCCTCAAGCAAGCGGCCGCGATTTGCGGCCAGAAATAACTGGATCGCGGTCGTTCCGGTCTTTGGCGTTCCGACGTGAACGCAGGCGATGCGATCTATTTTTTCTTGAACTCCAGAGAGAGTGAGTTGATGCAATAGCGCTGGCCCGTCGGGCCCGGTCCATCATCGAAGACGTGCCCGAGGTGCGAGTCGCACCGGGATGCGTAAAGCTCGGCCAACCACAGTGCGAATCAAACTTTGCGTCGGACGGAAAGAGCTCCGTACCGCAGGCGCCGCAGAGAAACACGCCCTCGCCACGCTCGGCGAGGAGGCTCCCGGAACCCGGATACTCCGTCCCGGCCTCGCGCAGGATGTGGTAGCGCTCCGGCCCGAGGGCTTCGCGCCACTCGGCGTCGGTCTTGGTAACTTCGGGGTTCATATTGTCTAGCATATCATCTTTAGAACGCATCCCGAAGCGCTGTAGACGTCGAAACAATCCGCCTGCTTGCCCGTAGATGCGGCGTGAACAAGCTCGAGATCTCGGCACTTACCAAGCGCTATCGCAGCGGCGTCCAAGCCTTGTGCGGCGTCAGCCTCGATATCGGTCCCGGCGTACTCGGCCTCCTCGGACCGAACGGTGCGGGAAAGTCAACGCTGATGCGGATCGCCGCAACGGTGATGAAGCCGACGAACGGCTCGGTGCGCTGGAACGGTATCGATATCATAGCAAACCCGGATGCCATGCGCGCCGGCCTCGGCTATCTGCCGCAAGATTCCGGCGTCTATCCGAATCTCAGTGCGCGCGAGTTTCTCCGCTACATCGCCGCGCTTAAGGGAATGAGCGGACGTATCGCCGAGCAGAAGATCGGCGAACTGCTCGAACAACTCAATCTCACGAGTGCCGGCAATCACCCACTCGGCGGATTCTCTGGCGGTATGAAACAGCGCGTCGGAATTGCGCAAGCATTACTCAATGATCCGCAGATTGCGATCGTCGATGAGCCGAGCGTTGGGCTCGACCCGGAGGAGCGTGCACGCTTTCGTGAATTGATCACCGGCATCGCGGGCGACCGTATCGTTATTCTCTCCACACATATCGTCTCGGATATTGAAACGATCGCCGAACGGGTCGTGATGATCGCCGGTGGTACGGTCATCGCCGACGACGCGCCGGGTACGCTTGCGGCGCAACTCGCGGGGCGCGTCTGGGAAGGCGTCATCGATCCGGCGCGCCTCGACCAGATGCGCGCACAACACGCAGTGACCTCGGCACTCCGCCGTCGCGACGGTGTCCTCGTGCGTCTCTGCAGTGATGAAGCGCCGCTCGGTTTCGCCGCTGTCGCTCCGTCACTCGAGGAAGCCTACCTCGTCAATGTGCGCGGCGCGCGGATCGCATGAACCGCATTCTGCGCGCGGATCGCATGAACCGCATTCTCGCGATCGCAGGTGCCGATGCCGCCGAACGCATGCGCCGCTTCTCGTTCTTGCTCACAGTCGTTGCCACGCTCTACGTTGGCTATCTCTTCACACCCGATACGCACGCAAGCTATGCCACCATCGTCATCGACAGGCATCGTGGTCTGTACAACTCCGCCTATCTCGGCGCCGCAACCGCTGTCCTCATCGGGTGCTTCCTGAGCCTCTTCGGGTTCTTTCTCGTCCGCGGTTCGGTTGAACGCGATGTTGAACTCGATGTGAGCGGTATGGTCACCGCATCACCGGTGCACCGCATGACCTTTCTCTTCGGAAAGTATCTCAGCAATCTCACCTTACTCGGAACGGTAGCCGGGATCACCTATGTCGCGGCGATCATCATGCAGTTGTTGCGCGGTGAAGACCGCCACATCGATCTCCTCGCCTTTACCCTCCCATTTCTCGCCGTCTCAATTCCCGGCATGGCGGTTATCGCAGCAATTAGCATCGTATTCGACATCGTTCGCCCATTACGCGGCGTCTTCGGCGGATTCGTCTTCGTCGCAGCCATCTGGTCGCCGTGTTTGCTGATCTTTCCGATGCAGGGAATCGAGAAGGTTGACCACATGGTATGGTCCGATTCGCAGGCAAATGCCGGTGTCGTGTTCACCTTACGCGATGCGGCGCACACCGAGTATCCGGCAATTCGTAAAACAGAGATTCAGATCGGCGGCGGGGAAATCCCGAAGGGCGGCCTTGCGATCTATACTTTTCCCGGCATCCCGTGGACGCCGGCGTTTCTCGAGCAGCGCTTCTTGTGGCTCCTCGCATCGCTTGGCTTGGTTGGATTAATCTCGCCGTTCTTTGATCGGTTTGCACGCGACGCCGGCGTCGCGCGACGAGCGCCGTTGTTCATCGACCTTGCGCGGATCATTCCGAATCTTCCCGGGCTGCGCGTCTTCCGTGCAGAGTTCGCTTTGCTCGCAAACGGCGCAAGCATCTGGTGGACTATCGGGGCAATCGGCATTGCGGTGGCCTGCGGCGTCTCGCCGATCGGCAATGTCACCGATTATCTGCTCCCGCTCGCGTTGATCTGGCCGCTCGAACGCATCTCCGCACTTGGCTCGCGCGAAGCGCGTTGGAATACCGGCGACATCCTGGCAACAACGCGCGGTTACGCTCAGACGCAACTTGTGCAAGTAGCGGCAGGTACGTTGCTCGGCGCGTTGATCTGCGCAGGGTATCTGGCTCGGCTGCTCGTGACGGGCCACCCGGCGAGCGCGCTTGCCTGCGTCCTCGTTATCGCAGCGACGGCCGCGATCGCCCTAGTTCTCGGAACCATCGGCGGCTCATCGCGACCGTTCGAAGCGCTCTACTTGTTCGTCTGGTACATCGGACCGATCAACCACGGGCCGGTTCTGGACTTCGTCGGTCCGATGCTGACGAATCCACTGTTGCTTGCATCCATAACGCCCTCTTCGTTGAGGTACTCGATCGTCATCGCCGTCGCGGTGAAGTGCACAGCGGTGATTCCCGTCGAGCTCTCCCCCGGCGGTACGAACGAGAAGAGATCGCCGGTCCAATGCGTTAGCGGGAACCGCATCTTTTTCGGGCCGAGGACAATGGAGAGCTTTCCGTTGGTGGCCTCAATCATCGCCGGTCCGTAGAGATTATTCTGATAGGTCCCCACAAACTGATTCGCGTCGAAAGGCGTGGGGTGCACGGGCGGCTTGCGCCCGACAAGCTCACCGTGCTCTTCGAGCATGCCGGCCATCGCACCGGCGTACATCGGATACCAATCAAAGAGCTGTTTACCGAACTCGGCACGATCGATAAACTCCGCCGCGAGTGCCTCGGCGGCACCGACCGGAATCGCGTTCGTCAAGACGACGATACCGAGATGCTCCGAGGGAAGCATCGTGTACGCCGTCGCTGCTCCGAGAGCAAACGCGCCGGAATGGCTCAAGCGCAGGCGGCCGGCCGAATCATAGCCGACGTTCATGCCGTACCCGTAGAAGCTCGCGCGACCCGGCGCAGGCGGAACGCCGATAACGCTGCGCGGGGCCCACGGCTCGGTGACGTCCTTTGCATCGACGAGTTGCTTGCCGTTATAGACGCCCTGCCCAAGTTCGAACTCCATCCACTTCGCCATATCACGCGCGGTTGAGCTGACGCCACCGGCGGGCGATTGCGCATCGGCATCGCGCACATAGAGCGGCGCGAATCCCGTGCCTTGTCGTACATGGAGATCAGCACGATCCTTCGCGCTCATGTAGTCGGCGGCGCGAGAACTCGTGTGCGTCATCCCGAGCGGCGCATAGATCCTCTCGCGCGAGAGTTGTTCCCACGATGTGTGTGCTGCGTGCGCGACCGCCTCGGCGCCGGCGGTGAGGCCGAAGTTCGTGTAGTGATACGTGATGCGGAACGGATCGAGATGATAGTAGCGAAGGCGCGCGATGCCCTCGGCGCGCGAGTATCCGAGATCCTCGAGAATATCGCCCGCGTGATCAGGCAGGCCGCTACGATGCGCGTACATGTCGCCGATCGTTACGTGCGAGCCGACCCAAGGATCAGAGAGCGTGAAGCCCGGGAGATACTTGGCGACCGGGTCTGTCCATTTCACGGTACCGCGCGCGACCTCGGCTGCGATCACCGAGGCACCGACCGACTTCGAGACCGACGCAAGCATAAAGACGGTATCAGGATCAACGGGCTTCTTGGTCCGCGTATTGCGTACGCCGTAGCCTTTGAGAAAGACAATCTTGCCGTCATGCACGATCGCAACCGACATCCCCGGGATGCCGGACTTCTTCATCATCGCGCGAGCGAGGCCGTCAACTTGGGCGACCGCGGCATCGATCCGGCCGGGCGGGACCGAGACCGCCGACGCCGTCGATGGCGAATCGGCAGCGAAGGCGGGCAAAGAGCAAACGAGCATGCAGATCGCGACAAGCAAGGCGGCAATTCTCTTCATGATTGACCTGCTTTGACAGCCTCAGAAGGAAAGCCTAGAACGTTTCGTTGCCCGTCGGTTCGATGGGCTTCGCGTGATTGAGCGACTGCCGTAACTGTTGTCCCGCGCGATAGATGGGCAGGCGCAGACGATTGATACCACCGACGGGGCGGAAGTCCGTTGTGCTATGCCACGGCGTAAAGGCGAGGTTCTCTTCGCAGAACTTCTGCTGCGCAGGCGAATCGAACGTCTGCTTCGGAATCGTGATGAACGCGGCGTCGATGAACGGTGCCTTACTCTCATCCCACAGCGAACTCGCGCTCTCGATGAGCATCGTTTGCGGATCGGTGCGTGGTTGGAGCTGCAGTTCGAAGCACACGTCGCCACGATGCAGATCCGCGACCATCTGCGCCCGCAGGGAGTCTGGGTCTTTCGAGTCGGTGGGAACGGCTCCGAGATGGTTCGGAATCGGGCAGGGCGCCGGCCGCGTCGAGTATTTCACGTAGGTTGACCCGAGCAAGTACGGCGACATCGAAAAATATCGCTGTGCAAAGAGATTGTTGACCTTGTGCGCCGAGGTAGCGAAGATGATGGCCGCGACCGCCGGGTGCTTTTCCAGAAACGCCGTGCCCTTTTTATGGAGCAGTGCGCTTGCGAGCTGGGCGTAACTCTGCGCATCGGGTGAAAAGAAGACCGGGTTGTTGATCATGACGAAGTCTTGCGTGTGCGCTTCGTCCGGTATCAACTTCGGACCATCGACGCCAACGAGTTTGATCGCCATGCCGCGTCCGTCCGGCACCCGATCCGCCTGGCGTACCGGCGCACCGTTCGACATGCGAATCCAGGCGTGGAAAGTCTGCACCTTTGCGAAGACTCCATGCTGAAGCTCGGCAGGAAGATCGGACGCGATGCGAACGATGGCTTTTACACAGCCCTGGCCCTTAGCATGTGCGTCGCGCGGAGCCGGTCGCACACCGGCCGCGAACTCGGCTTCGACAATGGCGTGAAACGAAGCAAGCGACGAGGCGATCGCGGCCGCCTCGCCAGGCGGAATTTTCTCGCCGTTCACAACCGCCGGAGCACTCGGGCTCGAGCACGCGACCAACATGAGCAAGGCGAGAACGCCGATGATCTTCATACCGAAGCGTTTCCGTTCACGCAGTTGCCTCCTGCGGGATCGAGCAGGACGTGTCGCATCGAGGTCCGATTAGTAAATATATGAACCGCAAGCATTTTATTGTGACCTCGGCGAGCATTGCTTTGGCCGCGACCGTTGTTGCCGACGGCTGCTCAACCGACTCGGTCTTTCACCCGGGCGGCGGTGGCGCCGGCGGTTCCATGTACGAACTCAACGTCGGATACGCGACCACCACGGTCGGCGGTTACCGGGTGCGTCTTCGCAACTACAACGGCACGCCGGTCGGTCCGACCCTTAGCGCGACTCCGGGTGAGACGCTCACGATTAAGGTCGTCAATGCGCTGCCGCCGAATCCGCCCGCCACGCTTCCGCAGGGCTCCGTGCGCGTACCGACGGCCAGCGGTAACAGCCTGATGCGCATGATGGGCAAGGCCCCGATGGCCACGCACCTTACGTCGGGCCCGTACGACCCGATGAACAATCCGCACTCGTTTAACACCACGAACGTACACGTGCACGGCATTCAAACGATTCCGCATCTCTTCGCCCCGGTCGGAACCTCCGACCCGGCCGCAATGATGATCGGCATCGAGCCGGGCACGTCGTTTCAATATGCGTTTCCGATCCCGGCGGATCAACCATCAGGACTCTATTGGTATCACCCGCACCATCACGGTTCGACCGACGTCCAGGTGAGTAGCGGCATGGCCGGTCTGATCGTGGTGTATGGACCGATCGATCAAGTTCCGGAGATCGCGGCCGCACGCGACATTCATATGGCAGTACAGACGATCGGCTTTAACCAGAGCGCGACCGACCCGACGCTCTACGAATATGAGCCGCTCGCCTATCAAACCGCCGCCAACGGTGGCTATAACTTCGGCCCGAATATCAACCTGTTCACGGTTGACGGCCAGCCGGTCACGATGCTCAACAATACGACCGGCGCCTATACGCCGCTGACGCCGTACCAGCTCAGCATGAAGCCGGGCGAAGTGATTCGCTTACGCTTGCTCAACGGCACGAACTGCTTCAATCTTCCGCTGGTCCTCCCGGGCTGCGAGATGTTCATCATCGGCTACGACGGCATCAACACCCTCGCGCCGATTCCGGTCGCGCACAACACCGTCACTCCAATTGGCACTGCGGATCGCATCGCGAACACCGTCGCCTTTACCGCGCCGGGCAACCGCATCGAGCTCTTGATTCGCGCACCGCAGACGCCGGGGACGTTTACACTCTCGTGCGTAGGAACGACCGACATCAACTTCCAAGCGTTCCCGCAAGTTGATCTCGCGACCGTCACCGTCTCCGGAACGCCGGTTACGATGAATATCCCCACGACCTTGCCCACTGAAGGCAATGCACCGACGCTCCTTACCGGATTCGGCTTCTTTGTCGACAATCGCCTCTACGACGAGATGTCCGTAAACTATACGGTTCGCAACGGTACCGCCGAAGAGTGGATCATCAGCAACAGTAGCGGTGACCCGCATCCGTTCCATCTCCACGAGAACTCGTACGAGGTGCTCGAGATCAACGGCGTCCCCGGCGATTATGGCCTCTTCGACACGTTCCTCGTGCCGAAGGCCAACGGCGCAAACGGCAGCATCAAGATTCGCGTCCGCTTCAAGGGCGATCCGGGGAAGACCGTCTTCCATTGCCACATCCTGCCGCACGAAGACACCGGCATGATGCAGAACCTGATGATGGTGTAGCAAGCATTCCAACTCCGAAAGTCGAACACGTAGGCATGGACGATTCGTTCGTAAAGCGAGCCAATGAACGACGCTCGACATGGACCGGGTACGTCGCGCGATCATTTGACGAGGCTGCGGCGCACAAGCGCAGCATCGACGATGCGATCCCGTGCTCCGAGCGTGTTGAACTTGTTTGGGCGCTCGTGTGTGCGCAGACGGAAACGTGGGGTAGCGATGCAAGCGAATACCGACTTGACCGAACTCTTGCTCGCGTTGAACGCGGCCGGCGCTAGATACCTCATCATCGGTGGCTACGCGTTCGCATTTCACGGTCGCGCCCGCGTTACGAAAGACGCTGACATTTTCGTAGGTACCGACCCCGATAATGCTCAGCGCGTTTGGGAAGCGCTGGCGTCATTCGGAGCGCCGGTCGAGAGCCTCGGGAAGAACGACCTCGCAAGCGCAGACGTGTTCTTTATCATGGGGCGCCCACCAAACCAGATCGATATTATCACCACGATCGACGGTGTTGCATTCGAGGACGCCTGGGTGAATCGAGTTGAATCATCTTACGACGGCGCTCCGACGCACTACATCAGCCGATCCGACCTTATCTCGAACAAAGAAGCCGCTGGCCGCCTTCAGGACCTCGCCGACGTCGAATATCTACGCGGAGATATCGAAGACTAGTCGCGCCTCGCCGTTCGATGATCTCCGCCCGCCAATTTCATCCTGCGCAAAAAGCGAAAACGCCTCGCATTGCTGCGGGGCGTTGTTTTGGTAGCGCCAACGAGAATCGAACTCGTCTCTTCGCCGTGAAAGGGCGACGTCCTAACCGATAGACTATGGCGCCAGGGGACCGAGCCTTACGCTACCCGAGGGGTCTGGGTCCTGTCAATGCAAAGGGTCGGGATGGCCCTTTGTGCGCGGATCCTCGACCTGGCCACGGCCGTACCCTCGTTCCCCCTCGACCAGGACGACGTCATGCGCCGGGTCGACGCACAGTTCGGGTCGCGCTCCGCCCTCGTGGAGCGCCTTCTTCCCGTCTTCGCCAACACCGGCATCGAGCGCCGCTACTCGTGTGTCCCACTGGAATGGTATTACGAGCCGCACGGCTGGGCAGATCGCAACTCCATCTACCTCGAAAACGCCGTCGATCTCTTCGAGAAAGCGACGACCGAGGTGCTGGCGCGCACCGGCCGACGCGTCGAGGATATCAGCGCGATCGTGACCGTCTCGACGACCGGTATCGCTACGCCGAGCCTCGAGGCGTTGCTGATGGAACGGATGCCCTTCGCCCGCACGGTACAGCGCCTCCCGATCTTCGGGCTCGGATGCGCGGGCGGCGTCATCGGCTTGGCGCGCGCTGCCGCAATGGCCACGAGCCGTCCCGGTTCACTCGTCCTCTTTCTGGTCACCGAACTCTGTGCGCTCTCGTTTCGCAAAGACGACTTCACCAAAAGCAACATCGTTGCTACCGCGCTCTTCGGCGACGGCGCCGCGGCCGCATTACTTTCAACCGACGGTGATGGCCCCGCGATCGTAGCATCAGGCGAGTTCACGTTTCCAAAGACGCTCGATATCATGGGCTGGGATGTTGCTGAAGATGGGCTCAAAGCAATCTTCTCGCGCGATATTCCGGGACTCGTTGAAAACGAGTTGCGCCCGATCGTCATCAACTATCTCGCCGAATCGCAGTTGACTTTACGCGACATCGATACGTTTCTCTCGCATCCCGGCGGCGCAAAGGTACTCGATGCGCTCGAACATGTCTTCGAGCTTCCCGACGGTGCGCTCGTCGACTCGCGTTCCGTACTTCGTGACTACGGCAACATGTCGGCGGTGACCGCACTCTTTGTTCTCGAGCGCGCCATGCACGGCGGCTCATTCGAAACTGCGCACCGCGCCTTGCTCACCTCGATGGGGCCGGGCTTCACCGCCGCATTCGCCACACTCGAACGCGCGTGATCTCGCTCCTCATCATCGCGCTAGTTGCAGCACAGCGATTCGTCGAGCTTGCCATCGCGGCGCGCAACACGCGCGCGCTCCTTGCGCGTGGCGCAACGGAGGTTGGCGCGGCGCACTACCCGTTCTTCATCGCACTGCATGCTTCGTGGCTCATCGTAACGGCCTGGGTTGCGATAGCGACACACGCGAACGTCAACTGGTGGCTGATCGGCGTCTTTGCGCTGCTGCAGTGTGCACGCATCTGGGTTGTCTCAACCCTCGGCCCGTATTGGACGACGCGCATTATCACGCTAGCGACTGCGCCGTTGGTGCGCACCGGTCCGTTTCGCTTCGTGCGACACCCGAACTATCTGGTCGTCGCCTTGGAGATCGCGATCCTACCACTCGCGTTCGGCGAAATCGCCGTCGCAATCGTCTTCACAATTGCAAACGGCCTCCTCCTCGCCGTACGTATACGAGAGGAAGAGGCCACCTTGTCCACCCGCGTCTAGTTCGACTTGGTGGGCCTGGTAGGATTCGAACCTACGCGCTACCAGTTATGAGCCGGCTGCTCTACCGCTGAGCTACAGGCCCCAGCAAGCGCTAGTTCATTCACAGTAACGCAGAAAAAGTCCCGCGCCGATACAGCGCGGGACCAGTTCTGATTCGGGCTTCATTCCGAGCCTTTAGCGCAGGGCGCGGAACGCCTTGGCGCCTGGGTAGTAGGCGACGTCGCCGAGTTGCTCTTCGATCGCCATCAGGCGGTTGTACTTGGCGACCCGGTCGCTACGAGAAAGTGAGCCGGTCTTGATTTGGCCCGCGCCGGTCGCGACGGCGATATCGGCGATGGTGGTGTCTTCGGTCTCACCCGAGCGATGCGAGATCACGGTGGTGTAGCCGGCTTTGTG
>CAJDXE010000040.1_pt1 | contig 20148 bp, 22 predicted proteins | sample 7391781 | NCBI WGS metagenome assembly CAJDXE01 (sample SAMEA7055730, study PRJEB34461) | soil metagenome | biome: terrestrial ecosystem; feature: Peninsula; material: soil | place: Antarctica | collected 2016
CAGACCGAAGGCATCCTGAACGGTGCGTAGCAAAGCGTAGTGGTTATACGCCGTGGCGTCGGTAACGCCTCGCGGGCCATGATTGGTGATAACGACCGTCGCGATATGCCCGCCGCCGGCGTTTGCCGGATCGGAACGATCATTGCCACAGCAGCCCTGCGTTCCGTCGCCGTCATCTTCGTCGAAGGTTACGACGATCGCCACGTTGCCGGCCGCGCGCCACACCGGCGAGGCCTGGATCGCATCGACGATCTTCTTCACGTTGAGATCGCCGCGCCAGATCAGCCTTTGCTTGTAGGTGAAGAGACAATCCTCGCCTTCGAGCGGATTGGCGGTACCGTGCATCTCGTTACAGAGGTTCGGGATGACCAAGGAAAAGTTCGGAACATCGCCCGATTTAAGATCCGCATAGAATCGATCAAAACCGACGAGTTTATCGGCTAGGTGCGGATCGTCTTGCACCGACTTGTAGTTGATAAAGCCGTCGTGTTTAGCGGCATAGAGTCCGGAGTAGGCGGCGAGTGAACCGGGCGCCGGAAGGCTCTCATCGTAGTTCTTCCAGGTGAGGCCATGCGCCTCAAGCGAGCTCGCAAGCGATGGCGCATCGATGGTGTGGTTCGGATAGAGCGCATCACGGCTGTGGTAACACGACCGACGATCATCGTTTGCGTGACAGTAGTATGCGTCGTCGTCCCTAATGCCGTAGGTGTAGCCGCCGACCAACGCGACGTAGTTCGGCTCGCTCGGGTGCGTTTCGGCGTAAAAGTTCGAGGCATAACCGTACGCCTTCGCAAGCGCCGTGAGATTCGGGGCAACCGAGCTACCGATAATCTCATCGGCTTTCTTGTTCTCTTCAACGATGACGAAGATGTGGTCATAGTGCGGGACCGGCGCGACCGGTGCCGCGCCGACGAGGGCACACGCTAAAGCGATGATGGCGAGATGACGCATATTATGCCCCTACTGCAGAGAGAATCAAATCCGTTCCGTATGCGACCAGGAAGCCGAGGGCGAGACCGATCACGCCGATCTCGACGAACCCGACGCGTCGCGCAACGTGGAGCATCTCGCTGATGACGAAGATGATCGCACCCGCCGCGAGCGTGAGGAAGAGCACCGAGAGTGCCGGCGAGACAAAGCTGTAGCCGATGATCGTCCCGAGGAAGGTCGGCGCGCCACCGATGATGCCGGCAAGGAGCAAGAAACGCCACTTCACGTTGTCCGCTTGCATCAACGGTGCGGCGATGCCGAAGCCTTCGGTCGCGTTGTGTAAGCCAAAGCCGATGATGAGCATATAGGCGAGTTCGATCGCACCGCTGGCGGCCGATTGCCCGATCGCGAGACCTTCGGCGAAGTTGTGCATACCGATCCCTGTCGCGATGATCAACGAGAGTGCCAGCGGATTGTTCCCGCTCGCCGCCTTCGCCGATTTCAAGAACCCGCGCGTCCCGTAGACGAGCCCGATGAGTCCCGTGGCGAGTCCGACGATAAAGATGATTGTCAGGGAGATAAACGTGGTTCCATCACCGCCGCCGGTTACCCAGAACCGAAGCGAATCTTCGACCGGCTCCGAAGCCTGGCGAACGACGTCGAAGAGCAAGAAGAACAGGACGCCGACGGCGAGCGAGTTCAGGAACGACATCAGTTGCGGAGCGACATTGCGCAACTTCGCAACAGGGAGGCCGAAGAAGATCGTCAATCCGGCGATGAGGCCGAGAATCAGCGTCTCCCAGAAGTTGAGTTTCGGATGAGAGCCATGCGAGGTGCCACCCTCCGTCATCTCCATGCCGAGGAGCGTGTCGGGGGTGCCTGCGTAATGCAACGCCGTAACCAATCCACCCGGCATCACGTTGCCGTTCATCATGTGATCGGCGATGTGGCAATGCAACAACCACGTGCCCGGGTCTGCATCGGCCTTTACCAGCGCATCGACGGTTTGCCCCGGGCCGATATTGATCGTGTCCTCGACGTCGTTGTAGGTAACCGGATTGCCGTCGCGGGCGATGATCTTCATCAGGTGCCCGTGCAGATGCATGGTGTGGAACTCGGTGCCGCTGATGTTGATGAAGCGCAGGCGAATCAGGTCGCCCGTCTTCACCTCGAGCGGCATCGTCTCCGGATACGACTTGCCGTTAATCGAGAAGAAATTCTCCTGATCGCTGTTGATCCGCCACGACGAAAGAATCACCGGATAATCGTGCGTGACCTTGGGCGCCTTCGGATCGTTAATGATAAACGCGCCGTAGAGGCCACGGTCGAGTTGATCGAAGTCGTTGTAGTGGGTGTGGTACATGTACGTCCCCGGCCGCGTCGCGGTAAAGACGTACGTGAACGAACCGTGCGGCAGAATCGGCGCCTGTGTAACGCCGGGCACACCGTCCATATCATTCGGAACCATGATGCCGTGCCAGTGGACGACTGTCGGCTCGGGCAGGTCGTTGGTGAAGATCACCTTGACCTTGTCGCCGAGGTTCACGCGGAAGACGGGGCCGGGAACCGTGCCGTTATACGCCCACGCATTGATGTGGGTGCCCTTGGTGATCTCCCACGGAATGATCGAAGCGGTCAACTTAAAGACCTTGGTGCCATCGGGTTCGATCCGAACAGGCTTAAGGTCGACCAGGCCGAGCGAGTTATCGTCGCCGGTACCGGCGGGGTGCACCGGGGTCGGCATGGGCGCCGGCGTGGTGATCACGCCTCCCATGTTCATATCCGCAAGCGCCGTCGCCGGAGCGACGAAGATCAAGCAGATGAGGGCTAGGCAGCGAGCAATCGACGGCACGACGAGGTGGGCCCCTTAGCAAACGAGGTGAGCGACAGTTCGGAGTTAGGTTCGCCTAATCCGATCTCCCGCCTGCCCGGCTTGCCGCAGAAACAAGGCCACGGCGGCGTGACGGGGTATAATCGGCGAAGCGAAAATGGCAGTACCGCGTAAACCGACCGAACCGGTCAGTAACGAGCAGGCCGAGTTTCTTCGGCAGGCGATGGAGCAATACGGCAAGGCGACGTACAATTTTGCCTTTCGCTTGACGCGCAACGAAGCCGATGCACGCGATCTCACCCAAGACGCATTTATTCGGGTCTTTCGGGCCTGGCGCTCGTTTGTGCCCGGCACCTCGTTTCTCTCCTGGATATACCGGATCGTCACAAATCTGCACCGAGACGAACTTCGGAAGCAAAAAGGACGTTACCAAGAAGAGATCCCTGAAGATAATGCTCATCAGGAATACGGAGGCGAGCGTCCTGTTGCGGTCACCCCGATCGAGGATTATGTCGAAGGCCAACTCGGCGAACGGCTTCAACGCGCCCTCGAATCGCTCACGCCCGATCAACGACAGGTCGTCGTCCTCGCCGATATCGAGGAGCTTAGCTATCAAGAGATCGCGGATATTGCGGGTTGTTCGATCGGAACGGTTCGTTCTCGATTGCATCGCGCACGCACGCAGTTACGCATCTACGTCACTCATCACAACGCAATGACATCATGAAACATCTGACCGAAATCCAACTGACCGACTACCTCCACCACGCTCTCGCGCCCGAGGACGATGCTGCTGTCTATGCGCATGTGCAGACCTGCCCGGAGTGTGCCGCCGCACTTCGCGAAGAGACGGCGTTGACCGAAGCGCTCAAACGCTTTGCCGCCGCCGAAGAGCGCGATCTGCCGCAAGGTGTGCAAGCGACGATTTGGTCGCGGGTTGAGGAACTGAGTGCGCCGAGAGCCTTCGCAGATCGCCTGCGAGCATGGCTACGCCCGGCAATCGCGTTGCCCGTCGCCGCGGTAATCGTGCTCGGCCTACTCTTGGCGCCGCAGTTCACGCACGGCCCCACGCAGACGATCGACGCCGCCTACTATCTCGATGCGCATGCTGCGGTCAACGGAACGATTCCGTTCGGCGATGCATCGGAGACCGTCCCGACTTCGCTCACCGGCAGCGGCGAACAGATCGACGCCAAGGCCGTCGCCGTAGATCCCGTCACGTTGACCGCCGATGCTCCGTAGCGCGCTCGCGGTTGCGCTGATCGCCTTCACCCTCGGCGTCGCGTCTCCGAGCGACTCCTCGCGCCTACTACGCTTGGCGATCGATGCGCCGCTGCGCGTCTCGTTCGTCGGCGAAGTGCAGACGCTCGAGATCGGCGAGTCACAGACTCAAGCCAGCGTCTACCGGATCGAGCACCGCACACCGGATCTAACCCTGCGCTGGTATCTCGCCCCGCAGTCGCTCTACGGCGATAAGATCCTTACTCGCGGCTCGCACCGTTACAGCGTCGATGTTTCGCGTAACCGCATGATCGTCGACGAGAACGATGCGATCGACGACCAAGTCGCGCTCGACGATAACTTCGGCTTGCTGACCACCAACTATCGGATCGACCCCGCTCCTGACGAGAGCGTCGCCGGGCAGAACTGCAACGTTCTGGCCCTGGTGAACAAGCACACCGGACAGACTGTGATGCGCATTTGGATCGACGCGAAGACCCATCTGGTCTTGCAGAAGGAGCGTTACGCCGGAAACGGCGCGTTGACATCGCAGACGCGCTTCTCGCAGTTGCGCTACACCACGGCGATTCCGACCGCTGTCTTTAGCGTTCCCACGGGATTGACGACCGTGAACGGCTCACGCCTCGCCCAACCCTCGAACGATGTGAGCGCCGCCGTAAAGACTGCGGGATTTAACGCACGAGGACCGCGCTATCTGCCCGAGGGTTTTCTTCCGGTGACGGGCGATGTCACCGACGTGAACGGCGTGCGTACGTTGCACTTGCTCTACAGTGACGGTATCCGCACGATCTCGCTCTACGAGAACGCACGCGGAGTTGCCGTCGATCTCTCGCACTTCACCGCTAAGACCGTGAAGCTCGAGGGCCACACCGCACAATACGTGGAGCAGGGTCCGACGACGCTGCTCTCGTGGAGCGAAGCCGGCCTCCACTTCGCCCTCGTCGGCGAACTCTCGCGCAACGAACTGTTAAAGATCGCCGCCTCCGTCGTTCCGTAGCTCACGGCTACTCGTCTGCTCCGCTTCGCGTGGTTCGGTTAATGTCGCTCGCTTCGATGATGTGGGCGATGCTCTGCGTTAACGCGTCGATATTGTAGCCGCCTTCGAGTACGTAGGCGACGTTGGCGTTGTGTTCGGCGGCGGTGGCGTTGATGACCGATGCGAGGTGCGTTGCGGCTTCGATTCCGACGCCGAGATCGCCGACCGGATCGTCCTTGACGTAGTCGAAGCCTGCGCTGATCACCAGCATCGAGGGTCCCACGCGGCGTGCGACCTCGGGAAGCAATCGCTCCCACATCGCGACGAACGCTTCCGTACCGACGCCGGTCACCGGAAGCGGCACGTTCACCACTTCATCGCCGCCGGGTAAGGAGTAGCTCGTTGTGCCGGTGCCGGGATAGGCCGGGTGCGCATGGGTCGAGACGTAGGAGAGGCCACGACCGGCGACGTCCTGCGTGCCGTTGCCGTGGTGATAGTCGAAGTCGACAACGAGCACGCGACCGCCGCAGCGCTCGAGATAGGCGCGCGCTGCGATCGCGGCGTTGTTGAAGAGGCAGAAGCCCATGCCGGCCTTCGCCTCCGCGTGGTGACCCGGCGGACGCACCAGCGCAAAGGTTGGCCGTCCGGTCGCAACCGCTTCATCAACGGCGACGATCGCACCGCCGGCCGCACGACGCGCGACTGCGAGGCTGTGCTCGTCGATGACGACGTCGCCGGTGGAGAGATATCGGGCACCCCTTCGAGACGCCCTAACGGGCTCCTCAGGGTGACACAGAGCCACGGGCTCCTCAGGGTGACACAGAGCCACGGGCTCCTCAGGGTGACACAGAGCCACGGGCTCCTCAGGGTGACACATATCGCACTCGCGTTTGACGAGTTCTATATAGTCGTGCGTGTGCGCGAGTTCAAGTTCCTTATCCGATGCGTCGCGAGCGCCGAGAAAGATCGACTCGCCGAAGCGCTCGCGTAAACGCAAAGCGACCACCTCTGCGCGCTCAGGTCCTTCCGGATGCCCGAGGTTGCGGAGATGGTCGCCGTAGATGCGGTCGTAAACGACGCGCGTAGCGCTACTTCTTCTTCGTCAATTTGGCAAGATCGGCAGCGACCGTCTTATACGCCGGGCTACCCTTCTTCAACGGCGCAAGAAGACGCTTGTAGGCGGCAATCGCCTTGGGCTTCTGCTTCGTATTCTCGTACGACTTCGCCGCAATAAACAGCATCTGCGGATTTTGATCCAAGAAGCCCTTCGCGTTCTGATCGAGCGTATCGAAGATCTGCGCTGCTTCCTTGTAGTTCTTTAGCTCAAAATCCGCGCCGCCGACGCAGGCTAGTGTCTCCGCCTGGCGTTGGATTTGGAACGAGTTCGAACAGGCTTGACGCGAGCGTGAGTAATCGTGAACGTACGAGTAGGCCTGACCGAGCATCGCCCAACCCTGTGCATCGCTCTGCGAGACAGCGGTGAAGCGTTTCAGGAAGCCGACGGCGTCGTTGTACTTGCCGGTCATCAACGAGTTCTGGCCAAGGCGAAGCAACGCCGGGGCGTTGTCCTTGTCGAGGCCGAGCGCAACCTGCCATTCGGCGACGCCTTTGGGAATCTGCTTCTGCGAGACGTACAGATCACCGAGTGCAACGTGGCCGGCAGCGACCTTCGGATATGTGGTGACAATGGTGTTGAGGACCGCAGCGACCTGGTCCGGCTTCTTATCATCGTTGTAGTAGCTGGCCTTACGGATAAGGATCTGAACTTTTTCATCATCGCTCTTTGCACTGACGACGGCATCATCGTACGCCGGGCCTACATGCGCTTCGTCGTGCTCTTTTCCGTAGAGGTCGGCTTTGTATACGAGCGTCTGGGTGTCACCCGGCGCGATCGCCAGTGCGCGGTCGACCGTCTTCAACGCCATCGGCAAATTGTTCTGCGCGGCGTAGGTTTTGGCGATGGCAATGATCGGCGAGGTATCGGTCGGCGATGCCACGGCAGCAGCTTCGAACTGCACGCGTGCATCGTCGTAGTGACCTTCCGAGGCGTAGACGATGCCCATGTTTTGCATCGCACCCGACTCCGTCTTATTGAACGTCAGCGCGCGTTTGGCAACGCGTTCTGCATCGTTAGGACGGTTTGTCTGAAGATAGAGATCGGTGAGTTGCGAGAGCACCGCCAAGTTGGTCGGATCGATCGTCGATGCTTGCTCGAAATCGGCGACAGCAGCTTGCGTCTGGCCGAGCGCTTCCATTCCGGAGCCATCGAGGTAGTACGTCTGGGCCGACTTGTTCCCGAGCTTGATCAACTGTTGGGTGATCGGCACGGCAAGATCGGGGCGACCGATCGAAAGAAACTGCTGCGACAGTTGCGTCATCGCATCCTGATCAGCCGGGTTCGCCTTAAGGCGTCCCTGAAGACGCGGGATCGCAATCGCTGCAGGCTCCGGCGTAGCTGTCGGAGCCGCCGCTGCCGGCGACGGAGTCGGTGTCGGCGTCGCTTTGGCTTTTGCATCGACATGTGAGGTAACGGCCAGGAACGCGATGCCGATGGCAAGCGCAAACGAGGCGATGTGAGCGATAGGTTTCAAAACCGGATCCTTCATACTTCAGGCCTTTCCGGCCTGAATCAACTTGGTGAGTTCGGGAACGATGGCGAAGGCGTCGCCGACGACTAGCAAGTCCGAGAACTCGCCGATGGGGACGGAGGCATCCTTGTTGATCGCCACGATCGTCCCTGATGAACGCATGCCGACCTTGTGTTGTATCGCACCGGAGATTCCGGCCGAAAGGTAGAGCTTCGGGCTGACGGTCTTACCCGTCTGACCGATTTGGAGCGAATACGGTACCCAACCCGCATCGGCTGCGGCGCGTGACGCACCGACCGCTCCGCCGAGGGCATCCGCCAGCGGCTTGAGCATGGTTTCGAACGGCTCGGGGCCACCGAGGCCACGACCACCCGCAATCACGACCGGCGCCTCTTCCAAGCCGAGTTCGCCTGAGGCTTCCTCGACGTTGGACTCGATCTTCATCGCGTACGTCTTGCCGGCGGGCTTCGCCAGCGTCGCGATGCTCGCGCCCGCGCCGCCCGCTTGCGCCGCAAAGGCATTGGGGCGAACCGTCGCGACACCGAAGTCGCCGTGCAACGCACATGTGGTGATCGTTGCGCCGCCAAGCTTCGGAGCGACGCAGCGTACGCTGCCGTTCTCGACGGTCATTCCGGTAACGTCGGCGGTCATGCCGGCGCCGAGACGCATACTGATCCGTCCGGCGATATCGCGGCCGTACATGGTGTTCGGGACGAGCACGAGCGCGTCGCCGGCCTCGCGTGCGGCCGCTTCGACGTAATCGACCGTCGGATCAAGCAGAAACGCGTCCACGTCGCCATCTTCGGCGACGTACACAACGTCGAGCGGATAGCCTTTGAGCTGTTCGGCAAGCTCTGCGGCGCCCGCGCCGAGGACGGCCGCATACGCCTTCCCGCCGAGGGCATCGGCAAGAGCCCGCGCCTCGGTAGCGAGTTCGAACGTGACCTTGCGCGTCGAGCCTTTGGCGTGCTCGACGAAGACTACAACATTTTTCATCAGACGAGTTTCCGCTCTTTAAGGAAATCGTAGATCGCTTGGGCTCCGCTGGGACCGTCGGCCGCTTCGACGATCTTCGCCTTCTCGCGGACAGGCGGTGGAGCGAAGGAGAGCAGCTCGGTCTTCGAGGCCGCGCCACCAACGGGCGAGAGCCCGAGGTCGGCGGCGGAAAGCACTTCGATCGGCTTTTTCTTCGCGCCCATGATGCCTTTGAGCGATGCATAGCGCGGTTCGCCGATCGCCATCGTCACGCTGACGAGCGACGGAAGCGGACCGCTGACGACCTGATAGCCGGAGTCGGTCTCACGCTGCGCGTGAACCTTACCGTCGGTGATCTCGAGGTGGCGCGCATTGGTAAGCCCTGGGACGCCCAGAGCCTCCGCCAGTGCCCCCGGCACGCCGCCGGTGCTGCCGTCGTCGGAAAGCCCGCCGCAGATGACGAGGTCGAAGCCAACCTTCTTCAGGCCGGCGGCCATCGCCGCAGCGGTTGCGCCGACGTCGCTTCCGGCGAGCTCGACGTCGGTGACGAGCACCGCATCGTCTGCACCCATCGCGAGCGCTTTGCGCAAAATCTCTTTGTTCGCTTCAGGCGCCATCGAAAAAACGGTCACGGTCGTGTCGACGCCGAGCTTCTCTTTTAACTGGAGCGCCGCCTCAACGGCGTACTCGTCGTACGGGTTTAACACCGTCTCAACGCCCGTGCGAACGAGCCGCTTCGTACCGGGATCGATACGCTTCTCGCCGTTGGGGTCAGGAACGAGTTTTACCGTTGCCACGATCTTCACGCGGACAAATGCCTCCAATTAACGTAGCGAAACCCGGCGAGGTACGCCGGGATAACCCGGGTTGATTGGAAGACGGCGGCTTTTAGACCTGCCAAATCCTGATAAATCTATCAGGATTCTAGCAAGTTGGATTTAGCAAGTTAGAGCCCGGTCGTGACGGGGTAGTACCTAGGGATGGTAACCGTACGAGAGATCACCACGAAGAAATCCACCCACGCCTATGGGCCCAAGGCCTCCGAAAAAGTCGGGAAAGTCCTCGAAGAGATGAAGGCCGGGACCCTGATGTCCGGAGGATCCGGCACAAAGGTCACCAGCCGCGAACAGGCGATCGCTATCGGATTGAGCGAGGCTCGAGCCGAAGGCGACAAGGTCCCGCCGGTCAAGAAACCGCGCGCACGGCACTCATCCTCAAGTCGTAAGTAGCGCTTAAGGGCAACCACGTGAACGACGGAGCGGTTGCCGATGCCAAATCGGCTGGTTTGCGCTACGTCAGCGACGACGCACCCGGCATTCGACGCACCTCACGCGGGACGTCGTTTTCCTATGTCGCGGCGGACGGAAAGACCGTCCGCGACCGGGCAACGCTCGATCGCATTGCGGCGCTGGCTATTCCACCCGCATATACGGACGTCTGGATCTCGCCGATCACCAACGGTCATATACAGGCGACCGGCCGCGATGCGCGCGGTCGGAAACAATATCGCTATCACGAGAAGTGGCGCGAAGTGCGCGATGCGACGAAATATGCACGAACTTTGGCGTTCGCCAAAGCGTTGCCGGCGATGCGCGAACATATCGAGCGTGATCTTCGCCTCGTGGGCTTACCTCGCGAAAAAGTCCTCGCTACGGTCGTGCGATTGCTCGAAGCGACCACCATTCGCGTCGGGAACGAAGAGTATGCCCGGGAGAACGGCTCGTACGGATTGACGACGATGCACAATGCGCATGTTAAGGTCAGCGGCAAAGCGATGCGGTTCTCGTTTCGAGGAAAGAGCAAGGTCCGTCACGCGATTTCGCTTGAAGATCGTCGTCTCGCCAAGATCGTGCGCGGGTGCCGGGATATCCCCGGGCAGCGCCTCTTTCAATATATCGACGACGCCGGCGAGGCGCATCCGGTCGAGTCAAACGACGTCAACGACTACATCCGCTCGATCTCCGGCGACGAGTTCACCGCGAAGGACTTCCGTACGTGGGAAGGCACCGTCGCCTGCGCAATGCTCCTGGCCGACCGCTCGCCGGTTGACGCCGAGAGCGAACGCAAACGTCAGGTCACCGACGCAATGAAACTGGTTGCGGAGCGCCTCGGCAATACGCCGACAGTCTGCCGTGCATGCTATGTGCACCCGGCGGTCATCGCGGAGTACCTCGAAAACGGCACGGTCGGGGCGTTTCGTTCCGGCACCGCTCACAACGGCATGAGTGCAGAAGAGCGTTCGGTGCTTCGTCTGCTGACGCGCCTGCAAAGCTAAGGGCTTTCGACCGTTCTGCCGCGCAGGTACTGAGGCGGGCAGAACGCCTCGCCACCGAGCGCGTCCGCCGCATCCCAGGCCCAGCGCGGGTCGCGTAAGAAGCCGCGGGCAAGCGCAATTGCTTCGGCCTGCTCCGGCTTGGTGATCGCACCGACGGCAAAGGTGTGGATCCCGGTCTCTCGTTTGATCGCAGACGCGTATGGGACCTGATAGCCGGGGACGACCTCGATATGCTGCTGTGGCGAGAGTCCACCACTCGAAGTGTCGATGAAATCGCACCCGCGCAGCTTCAGTTCCTCGGCGAAGACCAACGACTGCGCGAGGTCCCAGCCACCTTCGACGTGATCAGTCGCCGAGATACGAACGCCGAGCGGTTTGGCAGCGGGCCAGACGGCGCGGACGTTGTCGAAGAGTTCGAGCGGGAAACGCAATCGATTCTCAAGCGAACCGCCGTAAGCATCGGTGCGCGCGTTTGCTAGCGGCGAGAGAAACTGGTGTGCGAGATACCCGTGCGCGAAGTGCAACTCGATGACATCGATACCGAGTCGATCCGCGCGGCGTGCAGCGGCAACAAAGTCGTCGCGAACCTTCTGCATGCCGGCATCATCGAGCGCGCGCGGCGTGTGCCAGTCCGGCTTGTAAGCCAGCGCCGAAGGCGCGACCGGTTCCCACCCACTCGGTCCAAGATCGGGGCCGTTGCCGTCCCAAGGGGGGAGCGTTGCGCCTTTGCGACCCGCATGCGCGAGTTGCACGCCGATCGGTGCGCGCGACCAGTCGCGGATGAAGCGTACCACGCGTTCCATGCCCACTTCGTTCTCATCACTATAGAGACCGAGGCAACGCGGCGTGATGCGGCCCTCGGGGCTTACGTGGGTCGCTTCGAAGAAGACCAGCCCGGGGCCGCCAAGAGCAAACTGTCCGAGATGGACAACGTGCCAATCATTTGCGGTGCCGTCGATCGCCGAGTATTGACACATCGGCGAGACGATCAGACGATTTTCTAGGGTGAGGCCACGCAGTTGCAGGCCACGCAGTTGCAACGGCCGGAAGAGATACGAATCAGCCATAGTCAGATAACCGCCATGAGCAAAGAGTTCAGAACGTTCGCGACATTATGTGTTATGACCGCGCCCCACAGATTATTGGTGCGCTCGTATCCAATCCCCAGCCCGAGTCCGATAAGACATCCGAACGCGGCCTGGACGATAGCGATATCCACGGGTTCTCCGTACGATATGTTCACAAGGTGCAAACCACCGAACAGCAACGCAGCCGCGATGGTTCCAGCTCCGACAGTTGTCGTACCCGATCCGATTCGGAAGCGCAGCGTGTTGTTGAGACCGCTTTGAATCAGGCCGCGGAACAAGAACTCCTCGCCGAAACCGCTGAACGTCCCCTCAAACAGCAGTGCCGGAAACGTGAGGTCCGCCATTGCATGTAACTCGCTCGGCGCGATCATAAAATGCGCGCTTACGAGCGCCGCGAGCGAGACCACCATAACGGCGAAGAACGGCGCAATCCAACCACGGAGTTCGTTCCAACGAAACGAGCCGATGGGGAAACGCCGCCGGAGGACAATCCACCAAAATGCCGGCACAAAAACCATCCAAGCGTGGTTTTCAAACGCGTCTGCGTATGGGAAACTCCAGCGCCCTTCAAACAGGGTCGCGACCAAACGATATCCCAATGCATAGAAGGCGAGCCCGAAACACGCCACCGCATCAATGGCGTTGACTCGCGAGGCTGGCCTAGCCTCAGTCGTCACGCACGCCGAGTTCGTCGAGGTGCTGGAGCATCTCTTGCGGATCGGCGTAGACACGGTAGGCGCCGGCTTGGTCGAGCTCCGGTAGGCGCCGGCTTGGTCGAGCTCTTGCTGGCCGTATCCGCCGGCCAGGATGCCGACTCCGAGGAAGTTGGCGCGACGTGCCGCGAGCATATCCCAGACCGAGTCGCCGACGACCATCGCTTGGCCCGCCTCGATGCCGAGCTTCTCAGCGGCGCGAAGGAAGAGATCGGGATCGGGCTTCGCGCGCTTCACTTGATCGCGCGTGACGATCGGAACCGACGCCGGGATGTCGAGCATCTTGAGCACCGGACCGGCCGTCTCGAGCGCGCCCGAGGTAGCGATCGCCCACGGCACGTGCGATGCGGTCAACTCTTTGAGCAAATCGATCGCGCCGGGTAGCGGCTGAACTTGTGGTAGCAGCTTCGCGTACTCTTCAGCGTGGCGGCGACGCAGTTTCTCCGCAACCGCTTCGTCGAGATTCCCGCCCTTGAGTTCACGCGTGAGCGCGCGCACAAGAAGCCCGCCGCTCATACCGATGCGCCGGTGAATCTTCCAAACCGAGAGGTTGAACCCGCAATCGCGTAGCGCCGTATGCCACGCCAACACATGTTGATAGACGCTATCAACAAGCGTCCCATCCAAATCAAAAATAAATGCTGCCATAGGCAACGGTTCGCCGCACGGCCCGATTGCAACTGCAGCACGACCGTTTAGAAGTACATGCCCACTGTGTCATCCTGAGGAGCGCCGTTAGGCGCGTCTCGAAGGGCGAAGGAAGCGCTACTTCTCTTCGACCGTCTCGCCTTCGCCATGGTGCATATCGGCTTGATCGTCCTTGTTCGGGTCCATGTCGGTATCACCGAACACGCCCATGGCTCGTTCGACGCGCTTCTCGCGCTCGGTGTCGTCGTCTGTCGGATTCATGCGTTCATCCTTACCCTTTTCGGGTAGAAACCCCGCATGAAGGTCACATCGATTGCGTACAGCGCCTACCCCGCGAAAAATGTGCCGCAGTTGCTCGCGTTCTATCGCGACGTGCTCGGGCTAAAGGTCGATCGCGTGCATCCGAGCGAGGAAACCGCCGAGTTCGTCGAGTTCGATCTCGGAAGCGACCATTGGTTCACCCTCATGCCCGAGGCATTTCTCGGTCGCCCAGCCGGCAGCGGGGTGGGCGTCGTCTTCGAAGTCGACGATATCGATGCCACACTCGAAGCCGTTCGGCCGAGCGCGATGAAGGCGGACGAAAAGCCGCAAGACCATCCGGGTTGCCGCACTGCATCGTTCGAAGACCCGGAAGGCAACAAAGTTGGCCTACACCAGACGAAGTGAACGGATCCCATGAGGTGCTGCGACGCGCCCAAAATGCCATAGCGGCCGTCTCTCGACCCTGGCCGCTTCGCGCTGTCCCTCGACTACGGTGCCTCGGCACCTACGCTCGGGATGATAATATGCGATCGTAATGCTTGCAGATAATTATTTGGGATGGCCGGGGGTCGAACCCGGACGCCCTTGCGGGCAACGGATTTTAAGTCCGTAGTGTCTGCCGATTCCACCACCATCCCATAGTAGAGCGCTACCGTTTGTAGTGTTCTACCGTATCTGCGGTGCGGATGTGCGCGATTTCCGGGTCTTGTCCTGCATCGCGACGGGCGCGACGCTGGCGTAAGAGATCCCAGTAGCGGTCGAGTTGCACCTCGATCGAAGAGAGCCGTCCGGCATCGGCCGGCAATAGCGTCGATGTCTCCTCGCGGCCGCGTAGCGTGTGCTCTTCGTCCACGAGGGCATTGATATGATCGAGGATGTCTTGATCTTTCATGGCGTTGCTCCCAGATGTGTTAGCAAGAACGTTAGGCCGCCGTTGAACATGGCGTACGAGTCGCGGAACGCAAGGGTCATCTCGTGAGTCTCGTTCGGAAAGACCATCGTCGCGACCTCGACCCGCTTCGCGCGCAGGCGCAACACGAGGTCCTCGCCCTGCGAGAATGGCACGTTACGATCATCATCACCCTGCGCGAGAAAGACGGGCGAGCGCCACGTCGCAAGCGCCGCGATCGGCGAGCTATCGTACGATACCTTGCGTTCGGCCGGCGTGCCGACCGGATGCCCGAAGTCTTCGTCCATGATCGTCTGCCAGTTGTGCACACCGGCCATATCAAAGCCTACTTTGAAGATGTCCGAGTGATGCGCGAGTCCCATCGCGGTGATATACCCACCGTAGGACAACCCGTAAATACCGACGCGCCTTGTATCGACGTCGTGGCGTGCGAGCAGATACTTCGTGCCGCCCATCACATCGAGCATCTCGCTGCCACCGTTGCCGCCGAGCCCCTTGGCATCGCGGAAGTCGTGGCCGTACATGATGCCGCCGCGATAGTTGATTGAGAGCACCACGCAACCACGGCTTGCAATGTATTGGTTCGTCTCGTAGAGATTCATGTAGGCTTCCATGTAGTGAAAGCCCGGCAGCATCTGCCGTTGCGAACCACCGTGGGTGAAGACGACAGCGCAGTGTTTGCCGGTGTCGTTCCGCGGCGCGAAGACCTCGCCGTGAATCGTCCAGCCGTCGGTCGACTTGAACGTGACGAGTTGCGGTTTCACAAACCGCGCTACCCGTAGAAACGCAGTTGCGCTCGGCGGGCCGAGCTCCACGCGCGTTCCGCTCACCGCGCGCCGAACGACCTGCGGCGGCGACTGCCAGCCGGCGTCGACGAAGGCCACACCGTTATCGGCGAGCGCCGCCGGGAACCACTGATCAGCCTCGCCGCCGGTAAGTGCATGCGGTGACCCTCGCGGGCCGACGCTCCAGATGTGGCGGCGATCGATATCGCCTTCGTTCGTGGCATAGATCACGTGCGAGTTGTCGATCGAGGCGGTCACCGCCTCGACTTCAAACGCTCCGTTCATCAAGCGGCGCGCGCTACCGCCGTTCGCCCGAACGGCCCACAGCTGGCGCCAGCCGCTACGTTCCCACGGAAAGAGAATCGAGCCATCGCGCAACCAAAACAACTGATCGCGATCATCGAGCGAATAGAACGTTTGCCCGCGACCCCAACTCGCGGTAAAGATGCGACGCGCGTTACCGGTTGAGGCGTCGGCCGTCCATATCTCCCACGGCGCGTCGAGATACTCGACATACGGGTCATAGTTCTCGCGGCTACCGGGAAGACGAAGGTATGCGACGCGCTTGCCGTCGGGCGACCAAACGGGGTTGCTATCTTCGGTAAAGCCCGGCGTCGCATAGACGTAGCTCTTCTTGGCGAAATCGTAGATCACAACGAAACCGTGCTCGCCGCGGTCGTTATCGAAAGCGATGCGCGTACCGTCGGGTGAGAAGCGTTCGTCGCCGATGCTACCGCGAATCTGAAAGAGCGGTTCGCTCTTTCCGACCGATGCGATCGTGGTACCGGTCCAAACGATCGGCGCACTCATCAACTGCCGGTGCGAAACCCACACCATGCGCGAACCGTCGGGCGCGATCTGCGGCGAGCTTCCGGTGCCGGCTTGGATCGCCTTGCCGCCGTGCGTATCGCTCACCCAGATCTCAAGCTCGGGCGGATTTACCAGCGAGCGCGGGTTCGGGACTGCGCCGTCGCCGTTGTAACCGGTGCCGCGTCGGAACGCCACCGCGCCGCCGTCGTGTGAAAAGGCGAGTTGATCGATCTCGCGACCGTCGTCGGTGGTAAAACTCGTGACCCGTCGCCCCGTCGTATCTGCCGCGCCGGCGACATAGACGTTGCGCTGTTCACGCTCGTGCGCGACGAAGGCGACGGTCGTGCCATCAGGAGACGAGATCAGATCGGCGACGTAGGGCGCCGAGAGCGCTGCATCGAGCGTGAGTCGCGGCGCGGGTGCAACTGCACCAAGCATCAACGCGGAGAGTGCAAGAACGATACTCCGACGAGCGATCACAACAACTACCCCTTCTGAATCAGTAGGTATCCCATGAGCAAGTCCGACGAGGTGGCGACCGCGTGGTCAACGCCGGCTATCTCGAATATCGCATCGAGGATGATCAATCCCGCCGGGAGGATGTCGGCGCGCTGCGGGTTAAGGCTAATCAGTTCCCTTCGCTCGGCTAACGGCATCGCGCAGAGGCGTTCCAGCCAGAGGGTAACGCCCGCTCGCGTTACCGGCGCAACCTGAAACGGCGTCCGATCACCACGCAGTAACGATGCCGCCGTGGTGGCACTGCCTCCTACGAAAGCAAGTCGTTCGACGGGTGGATAGTCGCGTACCGGCGCGAGCAACGAGCGCGCGATCTCCTTTGCGCGCGCGAGCGTCCCGGCTTCAACAGCACCGTGCTCTCCCGTCAACCCCGAGCACGTCTCGGTAAGGCGCACCGCACCGACCTCGCACGAGGCGACGTGGTCCGGTAAGAGACCTCGCCCGATCGCATATTCGGTACTGCCACCGCCGATGTCGACCACGCCGGTCGTGCCATCGGTTGCACCGATCGCCGCGATCGCACCGCGATATGATGCGAGCGCTTCCTGTTCGCCATCGAGGATTACCAGCGGAACGCCGGTGATCGCTTCGACCTGCGCCGCGAACGCGCGTCCGTTCTCCGCACGCCGCAAAGCACTGGTCGCGATGGTGACGAGCGAGCCGGCGCGCCCGCGAATCGAGCGCTCATGCGTACGCAATGCGGCGAGCGTCCGGGCTATCGCTTCGTCGGTCAAGCGCCCGCGATCGCGCACGCCTTCACCCACGCGCGTACCGATGCTACGCGCAAAGACAGCGCGAGGTGGCGTGCTATCGAGGTCGGCGAGGAGTACGCGGGTAGAGTTGGTGCCGATCGAGAGGATCGCGTCCATCAGTCGGACGTTTCGCCCAGACGCTCTTCGCTCTCGCGCAAGAAGCCGGTCATCTTCTCTTCGAATTCATCGTCGCGTATCTGCGGCGCGAGAATCACGTTCGAACGTTTACCATCCGTCGAGCGCAACTCGAAATCGACGTCTTTGTTGCCGGTCATGCTACGTTCGTACTCCAAGCGGTGACGCTGGACGTCGACGAACGGTGCGCTAGCAAGGTCGCCGTTCTGAAGCCGGACCGTCGCGCCGTACGGATTAACGTTGAGGACGCGGCCGCGGACGAGCATGGTTAGCGGTCGGGAGCGGGCTTGATGAAGACGATCGCTTCGTCGCGACGGACGAGCTTGAGCCGATCATGAATCTCGGGGATCGCACCTTCGGGATCGGCGAGCCGGCGCAGTTCGCGCAGCTCAACTTTCTTACGGGCCTCAAGAACCTTGATATCGTTCTTGACCGAGGCGAGTTCGTTCGTCATGGCGACGTTCTCACCGATCACGCGCGCGAACTGGATACCCACAAGCAAAAAGACCAGCGCAGCAAAAGCACCGACGCCGAGCCGACCCGCGAGTTGGAGGAATCCAGACGTGCGCGCGCTGCGCTTCACGTCGACTTTCGGACCGTTTCCTGACGCTCGCCCTGCCAAGCGCCTATCCGCCGATACTTTCGATAACGCGCCTCCAGAAGCGTCGATGCGTTCATCGACGACAGCTCGGTAAGCGAGGCATCGACCGCCTCTAGTACGCGCGACACAACGGCACCCGGGTCGCGGTGCGCACCGCCCAGCGGCTCCGGCACGATCTCATCAACGATGCCGAACCCAACTAGGTCCTGAGCGGTGAGTTTCAACCGCGTCGCCGCTTCTTCCGCCTTACCGGCATCGCCCCACAGGATCGCTGCGCAGGCGTCGGCCGAGGCGACCGAATAGACGCTATGCTCGAGCATGATCACCTTATCTGCGATAGCCAGAGCCAAAGCTCCTCCGGAGCCGCCTTCGCCCACAATCGTGGCGACGATCGGCACCTTCGCTAGGGTGAATTCGACAAGGCACTGGGCGATGGCCTCCGACTGCGCATGCTCTTCCGATGCGATGCCCGGGTCGGCACCTTTGGTGTCGACAAACGTGATCACCGGCAGCCCCAAACGCGAGGCCAAGTGGGCCAGGCGCTTCACCTTGCGATAGCCCTCGGGCGTCACCATGCCGAAGTTTCGCATGAGATTCTCTTTGGTATCGCGGCCGCGTTGCTGGGCCATCGCGATGACCGCGCGGCCGCGCAGCATGGCGAAGCCGGCGATGATCGCGTGATCGTCGCGAAAATGGCGGTCACCGTGCAACTCGTCGAAACGATCGAGTTGCGAGATGTAGTCGAGCGCCGTCGGCCTACGCGGATGACGCGCCATGTGGACCTTTTGCCACGGCGTCATCGAACCGAAGACCTCGTGCTGGATCCGCGCATACTCGGACTCGAGGATCGCGATTTTCTCGGCGGTGCTGTCGTCGGGCTGGCCCTCATTATGCCCTCGCAGCTCAGCGATGAGCTGTTCGAGTTCGAGGAGACCCTTCTCACGTTCCATGATCAGATTCACGCAGGCTTCCTCGCGCGCGAGCCGGCCTCGACGTACTCCAGGTAACGAATCAGCAAGGCCTTGAGGTCGTGGCGATCAACGACCGCGTCAATGTGTCCCTTTTCAAGGAGAAACTCAGCGGTTTGAAACTGCTCCGGCAATTTCTGGCGGATGGTCTGCTCGATCACGCGGCGACCGGCAAAGCCGATCATCGCTTTCGACTCGGCAATGATCACGTCGGCTTCGAACGCAAACGATGCGGAGACACCGCCCGTCGTCGGGTCGGTGAGAACGATGCAGAAAAACAGACCGGCTTCCATATGGCGCGTCACCGCGGCCGTCGTCTTCGCCATCTGCATCAACGCCAACATGCCTTCTTCCATGCGCGCGCCACCCGACGCGGTGAAGATCATGCACGGAAGCTTGTGCTTGAGCGCATCTTCGAGCAAAAGCGCGATGCGTTCGCCGACAACGGTACCCATGGTCCCGCCGCGAAAGTGAAAGTCCATTACGCCGAGCGCGACGTCGTGGCCGCTGATCTTGCCGATGCCGCAGACGATGCCTTCGGAGAGACCGCTCTTCTCGCGATCACCGGCGAGCTTCACCGCATAGGACTTCTTGTCCGACCAGCCGAGCGGATCGCCGGGCAATACATTGCCGCCGATCTCCGCAAAGTCGCCGTCGACGATCATTGCGATGCGATCGTATGCGCCCATGCGGAAATGGTACGCACACTTCGGGCAGACGTCGAGGTTCGCCGTGAGATCACGACGATACACCACTTCTGAGCACTTGGGGCATTTGCTCCAGAGCGCGGCATCGCGCGTCTCTTCCGCCTTACTGCGCCGGATGCGCAGCCACTCCGGCATCGGCACTAGTGCGTGGCCTTACCGAAGATGCGAGCGGCGTAGAGCTTGCGCAGTTGCTTGAGATAGTTGAAGATTTCTTTTTGATTCAGCTTTGATTCGCCGACAACGCGATCGGTGAAGACGTACGGAATCTCCAACGCTTTTCCGTAGTGTGCCTTCGCAATGACTTCGAGACCGATCTTGAAACCGATCGGATCGAGTACCACACCGTCGAGCGCATCGCGCTTGACCAGAAGGAAGCCGGAGGTGATGTCGTTGACCGGCGTCAGCGGACGCGCGAGCATGCACGCAACCTTCGAGGT
>CAJDXE010000012.1_pt1 | contig 19713 bp, 16 predicted proteins | sample 7391781 | NCBI WGS metagenome assembly CAJDXE01 (sample SAMEA7055730, study PRJEB34461) | soil metagenome | biome: terrestrial ecosystem; feature: Peninsula; material: soil | place: Antarctica | collected 2016
ACCGGAGCCGCTGCAACCGCAGCGCGCATCGCCGTCGACGGCGCCGTCGCCACGAAGGTTCGTACCTCGACGGGCCTGGTCGACGTGCGCGTGCAGTTCCCGCTCGATCGTCGCTCGACGGTCGATGCCTTGAAGATGGTGCGTGTGCGTGCTAACGACGGCACGATGGTCCCACTTGGAAGTGTCGCCGATTTCTCATGGTCGGTTGCGCCGACGAAGGTGGAACGCCAAGATCGTCAACGCGTCGTGAACGTCACCGGTGGCATCCTACCGGGTTACTCGCTCGGCGCGGTAACGGGGCCGCTCCAGAAGATGTTTAACACGCCGGGCTTCCTGCCGGCGGGCGTTCATCAGGAAGCGCAAGGCGATACCCAATACATGACCGAGACGATGGTGAGCATGGCGTTGGCGCTCGCGTTCTCGCTGCTGCTCGTCTACATGTTGATGGTCGTGCTCTACAGTTCGTTCATTGAGCCGCTGATCGTCATGTTCTCGATCCCGGTTGCGATCGTCGGCGCACTCTTCGCGCTCGTGCTGATGCACGCGCTCGATCCGCAAGGCTCGCAATCGCTCAACCTGATCTCGATGATCGGTATCATCATGCTCCTCGGGCTGGTCGCGAAGAACGGTATTCTCGTCGTCGACTATTCGAACACGCTGGTGCGGCGCGGGATGCGTGTCGCCGAAGCGGTCAGGCAGGCCTCGGCGACAAGATTCCGGCCGATTTTGATGACGACATTCGCCATGGTCTTCGGCATGTTGCCGCTTGCGCTTGGACGTGCTGAAGGCGCTGAGTGGCGGCAGGCAATGGGCACCGTCATCATCGGTGGTTTGATCTCGTCGCTGATCCTCACGCTCTTCCTCGTTCCGATGATCTACAACACCTGGATCGGCTACTTCGAGCGGGTGAAGGATCGCAAAGCGGTGGTTGAGGAGATGACGCCGATCGGCGTCGGAGTGATGATCTAGGCTCCTATAAGCAACCGGGCGGGCGCCGTGCGATAGCCGGCGTCCGTTTGGGTACAAGCGCGTCTATGATACGCATTGCACGCACCTTCTCCATCGCACTGGCCGCCGCAGTGGCGGTCGCTATGTTTGCGGCGCCGGCGCGCGCCGATGTCACCGTCGCCGTCAACGGCAGCCAAGTTTCATTCGATCAACCACCCCTCGAGCGAGGGGGGCGCGTCTTCGTTCCGCTTCGCGGCGTCTTCGAGCGCCTCGGCGCGAGCGTCGTCTACGACAACGGCTTGATCAACGCAAGCGGCAACGGCCGCAACATCTCTCTGCACATCGGTTCGACCAACGCCACCGTAAACGGCCAGTCACAGATGCTTGATGTCGCGCCGTTCGTCGTTGGCTCGCGTACGCTCGTCCCGCTACGGTTCGTAGCTCAGGCGCTCGGCGCGTCTGTCGAATGGGATCAAAATTCGCAGACGGTCCGTATCACCGGTGCAAACGGCAACAACGGCAACAACGGCAACAACGGTGGCTCAGGCTACGCGACGCCGTCGAGTCAAGCCGTTCAGGTGCTCAACGCCTTCCCGACGCTGGTCGCTCGCCGCTCGGTTCCGAACGTCAGTGCCCGGTTCTCCGTTCCGGTTGAACCTTCGTCCGTGCACGTTCGCATCGACGGCGTGGACATGACCCAATATACCGCCGTTACGTATGATGGCTTCAACACGACGTTGCAACAGCGCCTCTCGGAGGGCTCGCATAACGTGCGCGTCTTCGGTAGGACGCAATCGGGTGAGCGCTTCTCAACGGGTTGGGTCTTCCGCACGGTCGGCTTCTAGGCGGACTCCGCCTGCATAATCCCTAACCTTGGGAGAAGATGCAGGTAGATATTTGGAGCGATATCGTCTGCCCGTGGTGTTCCATCGGGCAGGCGCGCTTCGCTCAGGCGCTAGCGACTTTTGACGGACCGGTAACGGTCCGTCTTCATCCGTTTCGCCTCGACCCCGATGCGCCGGTGCCGGGCGAGCCCGCTACCGCCCGCTATGCCCGCAAGTTCGGGGACGAAGCGCCGGAGATGCTGGCCCGGGTGACCGCGGCGGCGGCCGAAGAGGGGCTGACTTTTCGCCTCGATCGCGCGATCACCGGAAACACGTTTGATGCCCATCGTGCTATTGCGTTCGCCGCGCGTAGCGGTCGCGAGCGCGATGTTGAGAAGGCGTTGTTTGTCGCATACTTCACGGACGGAAAAGATATTAGTGATCGCGCGGTGATTGCGGAAGTCGCTGCGGCTGTCGGCGAAGATCATGCCGCCGTGCTCGAGCACTTAGAGTCGGACGACGGCGTTGCCGAGCTTACTCGCGAACTGGAAGAAGCCCAACAGCTCGGCGTTACCGCGGTGCCGACCTTCGTATTCAATCAGCAGTTTGCGGTTCCGGGTGCGGTCGATGTCGCGACCTTCACCAAGATTTTCGAACAGATGCGCACCTCACAATCGGAGTATTCATAACCATGCAACGCAACGAGAGCCTTCGCTGGCTGCAGATATTAGCGACACTGCGCCGCTGTACGGGCGAGCGCGTACGTATTCGAAGTGCAGCGGAGGTGCGCCCCGCAGGAGAGCTGGCGACGCGTCCGACCGCACACGGGACAGCCTTCACCATTCTCGATGCCGAGACTGCGACGACGCGCGCAGAATTGGTCGAGCGTGTCTCGGCGGGCGCGAAGGATGCGTCGCGCTTTCGCGGCGCGGCCAGCGCGCGCTTCGACGGCGCCTACTTGCCGATCGATGCGATTCGCGACGAGACGGATGAGGACGGTTCGGTATGGACCGCGATCGTTACGCGCCGTCCGAAGCTCGGCTACAACCCGAGCGAGTCGACGGTGCTCTTCAAGGGCGGTCGTAGCAAACCGGTCCGGAAACCGTAAGGCCGACCTCGTATGATGCGCGCGCTCGTAACCGGTGCGGCGGCCGGCCTGGCTCGCACGGTTGCGGTGGACCTCGCATCAAGCGGGTGGTTTGATCGCGTCGTGATCACCTATCGCGAGACCTCGCCCGATGCGACGATCGCTGCGATCGAAGCGAACGGTGTGCCTGCGGTCGCGCACCGGGTCGAGTTTCTCGGAGATGAAAGCGACGTCGTTCATGCGCTTGAATCCACGATGGCAGACGGCCCGTACGACGTCCTCGTGCACGGCGTCGGTCCGATGGTCGTCGGCCGGTTCGAACATGCATCGATGCAAGACTATACGGAGATGTTCGACGGCAACGTACGCAGTTTCGTGCTCGCGGCGCGAGCGGCGCTTCCGGCGATGCGTGAACGCCGTTTTGGCCGTATCGTCGTCTTCGGCATGAATGGATCCTCGGTCACGCGTCCGGCAAAGGCGCTCCCGTTGCACCTCGCGGCCAAGAGCGCCCTGGTTGCCTTGGCGCGTACGCTGGCCGTGGAAGAAGCGTCGCACGGCATTACGATCAACGTCGTCGAGCCGGGAGATATTCGTAAAAAAACGATCTCTCGTGCCCAGGCGCTGGCACTAACGGCCGGAAATCCGCGCGGTCGCCCCGGAACCGCCGAAGATGTCGCGGCTGCAGTGCGCTTCTTTGTCGATCCGACCCACGATTTTATCACCGGAGCTGTGCTCGGTGTCACCGGCGGTCTGACGGGATTTCAGGAACCCAAGCAGTAGTCGCCGAATCCGGCGCTACCGATGAAGACGTATGATGATGAGACCGGCGGGCATCGCCGGTTCGCGCTCCCGGGCGCTCGCTCCAACTATGGTCCCGATAAGACGGTTGCCGTAGAGCATATCGATCTGCACGTAACGCTCGATTACGCATCGCGTAGTATCGACGGCGTAGTGACCATGACTGTTCGCGCACTCGACGAGCCGGTGCAATCGCTGGTCCTCAATGCCATCGATACGACGATCTCGCGTGCTTCGCGCGACGACAAGGATCTGCGCGTCGCCTCGCGCGACGACGCTGTCGAAGTATTCTTCGATCCAGCGATCGCGCCGAATGAGCGCACAACCTTCGCGGTTGCGTATCGCGTGGTAAACCCGCGTCACGGGCTATTCTTCGTCGCACCGACCGCTGCATATCCCGACAAGGTGACGCACGCGTGGACACAGAGTCAAGATCAAAACGCGCGATTCTGGTTTCCGTGCCTTGACTATCCGCACGAGAAGCAGACGACGCAGACGACCATCGTTACGAAGCGCGGCGAGTTTGCACTTGCCAACGGGGCACTTTTCGAGAAGCGCGACGACGGCGAGAAGACGATCTGGACCTACAAGCAGGATGTCCCGCACTCGACGTACCTGATGACCGTTGTGACCGGCCCGTTCGTTGAGAAGGATCAGGGCGTCGCCGGCTCCGGCAAGACACCGGTCGCGTATTACGTTCTGCCCGGACGTGAAGCTGACGGCGAGCGTTCGTTCGCGGCGACCCCGCGCATGATCGAGGCCTTCGAGGAGAAGATCGGCACGGCGTACCCGTATGCGCGCTACTCGCAGATCGCCGTGCAAGACTTCATCTTCGGCGGCATGGAGAATACGTCGGCGACGACGCAGACGGACCGCACCTTACACGACGAGACGGCGCATCTCGACTTTTCGAGCGATCCGCTCGTCTCGCACGAACTCGCGCACCAGTGGTTCGGCGATCTTTTGACCTGTCGCGACTGGTCGCACGCATGGCTGAACGAGGGCTTTGCTACCTACTTCGAAACGGTCTGGCGTGAAGCGGATCTCGGCTACGATGAATACCAATACGATAACTTCGAGTGCGTCGGACGCTACCTCGAAGAAGATAGCGATCGTTACCGTCGCCCGATTGTCTGCAATCGCTATCGCGATCCGATCGAGCTCTTCGACCGCCATCTCTACGAAAAGGGCGGTGCGACCCTGCACATGCTGCGCGGCGAACTCGGCGATGCCCGCTTCTGGCGTTCGATTCGACACTACGTCGAGAAGAACAAGCAACGCAACGTCGAGACGATCGATCTCATTCGTGCTATCGAGGAATCGACCGGTCGCAACATGCGCGGCTTTTTCGACCAGTGGGTCTTCCGCGGCGGTCACCCCGAACTGGAAGTGCGTGCTGAGTGGGACGAGAAGCGCAAGGTCGCAACCATCACCGTTGATCAGAAACAGTCCGTCACGGCCGATGCGCCTGCCTACGTCTTCGATGTCGATCTCGGATTGCTCGCCGATGCACCGCAGAACATCGCAACGAATGTCGGCCCGGGAGCATTGCCGGGCGAGAAGCGCATCCGACTGCACGTCGAGCGCGAGCACGAGACGTTTACGATTCCGCTCGAGGCAGAGCCACAACTCATTCGTTTCGATCCGGGTGCCTATATTCTCGGCAGTGCGACGACGAAGTTCGGCGTCGGCCGCGCGGCAACGACCCTTGCGAGTGATCCCAGCCCCGTCTCTCGGATTCGGGCAGCACGGGAACTTGCCGGCGAAGGTTCAAAGACGGCGCGCGAGGCGCTGGCGACGGCGTTTGCCAAGGATCCGTTCTACGGCGTGCTCATCGAAGCTGCGGCCGCGATCGGAAAGACACGCGCGCCATGGGCAAACGCGATTTTGCTGGACGCCCTCAAACATGAACATCCGAAAGTGCGCCGTGCTGCGGCTGCCGCGCTGGGTTCGTTCCGCGACCGCACAACCGCAAAGGCGCTGATTGCCACTAGCAAGGATGCATCGTACTTCGTGCGTGCGAGCGCATTGCTTGCGCTCGGCAAGACGCGCGATCCGCTGGCGTTCGCGACGTTGGAAGAAGCCCTCCAGGGACATTCATGGAATGCGACCGTGCAAGCCGGCGCCGTGCGCGGGCTGGCCGAACTGGCCGAGCCGCGCGCGACCGATACGATTCTTTGGGCTTGTGAGATCGGTCGCGACGAAGGCTTGCGCCGTGCCGCGGTCGTCGCGCTCGGTCGGCAAGGCGAACTCGTCGAGAGCGAACGCACCCGCATCGTCGGCGGTCTCGATCGTTATCTCGACGATCCCTCGTTCCTCGTCTCGCTCGCCGCAATCGCCGCCGCCGAATCGCTCGGCGACGCGCGCTTACTCGGCTCGCTCGCTCGCGCGGGTGCGAACGGCTTCGACGGGCGCGTCCGTCGCGACGCGGAGGAGGCCTCGATTCGTATTCGCGAAGCTCGTACTGCTCCGGCGCAGATCAGTGGATTGCGTGAGGATGTCGACGCGTTGCGCGATGCGCATCGCAAACTCGCGGAGAAGATCGAAGCCTTCGGCAAGTAGTGGTGCTCAAGAGCCTGCTCGCGGTTACGGCAATCGCGAGCGCCCTGCATGCGGCGGTCGCGCCAGCGATTCATGGCGCAGACGGATGGAGCATCGCGGTTCTCGATGCACACGGCACGACACTCTACGCAGACCATGCATCGCGCGCGCTAGCCTCGGCTTCGACGCTGAAGCTGATCGTTGCGTCGGCGGCGCTCGGCGAACTCAGCGCGAGCTACCGCTTCCTCACCATCGTCGCTGCGCATGGGCCTGTCGGAACGGATGGCGTTCTTCACGGCAACCTTTATCTCGAAGGCTCCGGCGACCCGTCGTTGGTGCGCGGAGATCTTGAAGGCGCGGCAAGGATGCTTGCAGCAAGCGGTCTGCGTCACATCGATGGTTCCGTCGTTGCAGATGCGAGCGCCGATACACCGCCCGAGATCAACCCGCTCTGGAATCCGGCCGATGCCGATGAGGACTTCCAGTCGCCGACCAGCGGGCTCTCGCTGGACGAGGACACGGTCGAGTTCCACATTATCGGTGCAACAGCGGGTGCGCCGGCGAGGGTGACGCATCTACCGGCATCGGCACCGGTGCGCGTCATCGGCGCCGTGATGACCGGCGCATCGGGCGAGACGTCCGACGCCGGCATCGCTTCGACGTCGACGCCGAATACGTTTCGCTTCTCCGGAAGCATTGGTGCGGGCGACGAGTTGAAGAGCTGGCTTCCGGTTCACGGGATCGCGCGCTATGTTGGCGCGACCTTCGAACGGATGCTCTTCGCGCGCGGTATCACCGTCGGCCGACCCGCGACGACCGGGCGGACACCGCTCGATACGCAGATACTCTGGAAGCACCGTTCCGCCTCATTACGCTCGCTCGTCGCATTCATGCTTGTGCACTCGAACAATCACTATGCGGAACAATTCATGCGCCGTCTCGGCGCGATCACCGGCGCCCCGGATGATGTCGATGGGCTCGCCGCGGAGCGCGCGTTCTTGCGATCGCGCGATATCCCGACTCCGGGGCTGCACATCGTCGACGGCAGCGGGCTCGCACATGCAAATCGCGTTGCGGCAATCACCCTCGCAACCATACTGGCGCAGGCCCAGCTCCGCGGGGGAGGTGAGGCGTTGTTGCCGTTGCTTCCGCTCGGCGGCAAGCAGGGCACGCTCAAACACTATGACTTTACGACCGCGCTCGGCCGGGTGCGCGCCAAGAGCGGGCACATCGACGGCGTGGATTCGCTTGCAGGTTATGTCGCAACCCGAACGCGCGGCCGGCTGATCTTCGCGATCATCCTGAGCGGCGTACCGGACAGCGCCGATGCCGGCCTCGTGCAGGCCGTCGACGCGTTGGCGGCGATGTAACCGGAATCTATGCTCGACGACGATCTTCTCTCGCGCCTGCTCGCGCGCGCGCTCCGGCACGGCGGCGACTATGCCGATGTCTTTTGCGAGCGGCGCAGTTCGCTCTCGTATCGCCTGCAGGAAGGCCGCATCCACGAGAGCGGGCTGGTGCTCTCGCAAGGCGTTGGGATTCGCGTGATCGTCGGCGAATCGGCGGGTTACGGGTACTCCGATGATCTTTCGCTCGAATCGCTGATGCGCGCGGCGGATGCCGCATCGTTGATTGCGCGTAACGCTCCGGCGCGTGCATCGGGAACCATAGCTATTGCGCCGGTGCACATCGCACCGCTCTACGATCAGCACCGCGAAAGCCACGCGTCGCCGGCACGTTACGTCGAGTTGCTCTCACGCGCCGATGTCGCAGCTCGCGCCCACGACCCGCGAGTCGATTCCGTCAACGCTTCGATCGTCGACGAGATACAGGATGTCCGGATTGCCAGCAGCGACGGCCGTATCGTCGGTGACCGGCGCCCGCTGGTGACGCTCGGTGTGCAAGTGGTCGGCGTCGCTGGGGATGAACGCGGCTCGGGCTATTGCGCTGATGGTGGCCGCACCTCGATTACCTATTTTGACAAGCATGATCCTGAGAAGATCGCGCGCGAAGCCGCGCGGATCGCGATCGTCAACGTGGAAGCGATTCCGGCCCCCGCCGGCGAGATGGAGATGGTCGTCGGTGCCGGCGCCGGTGGTGTCTTGCTCCACGAAGCCGTCGGACATGGTTTGGAGAGCGACTTCAACCGATGCGGCACCTCCCTCTACAGCGGTCGGGTCGGCGAGCGCGTTGCAAGCGAACTGGTCACAATCTTCGACGACGGCAATATTCCCGATGAGCGCGGCAGTGTATCGTGCGATGACGAGGGCGTTGCAGGCGCGCACAAGGTGCTGGTGGAGAACGGCGTTCTACGCGGCTACATGCAGGATCGTCTCAACGCACGCCTGATGGGCGTTGCCCCGACCGGCAGTGGGCGCCGCCAATCGTTTCGGGTGATGCCGCAACCGCGCATGTGCAATACCTATATGCCCGCCGGTCAGAGCACCTTCGATGAGATCGTTGCTTCGACCAAACGCGGCATCTACGCCAAGGGTTTCGGCGGTGGCCAAGTCGAGATTTCCAAAGGCGACTTCGTCTTTATGGTTGCCGAAGGCTACCTCATCGAGAACGGCAAGATCACGACGCCGATCAAGAATGCGACGATCGTCGGGAATGGCCCGGAGGCGATGACCAAAGTTACGGCAGTCGGCAACGACGCGCGCTTGGCAAATCGCCACTATACCTGTGGCAAAGGCGGACAGATGGTGCCGGTCGGCGTCGGCATGCCGACGGTGAAGATCGCGGCAATCACCGTGGGTGGTACGGGTGAATAGCGCAGAACAGGCACTGGAAGTTGCGCGCGACGCCGTCGCACTCGCACTCGAAGCCGGTGCAACGGCCGCCGACGCTAGCGTCTCGATCGGACGACGTCTCTCCGTCGAGGCGCGCGAACTGACGATCACTAAGCTCGAGCAGTCTACCGGGAAATCGCTCGGCGTCCGCGTCTTCGTCGACGGACGCAAGACGACGTTCTCCACCGCAGACTTCGAACGTGATACGATGCGTGCCGCGCTCGCACGCGCCGTCGCGCAGGCTGCCTTCGTCGAAGCCGACCCACTCTCGAATCTTCCCGACTCGACCGCGAGCGATTTCCCGGATCTGGGAATCTACGACGCCGCTTGGGTCGATCGCGCTGATGCGGCCGGTGCCGACGATGCGCTCGAGATGGAGCGCGTCATGCGTGAAGCGGACGTTCGGATCGTCAACAGCAGTGGCTCGCACTACGCGAGTTCCTCACGCACGATCGCACTCGCGAACTCCAATGGTTTTGCCGGCTCATACGTTACGACGAGCGGTAGCCGCTCGGCAAGCCCGGTTGCCCACGACGGCCCGCACAAGCGAACCGCTCACTATGGTACTGCGGCCCGTCACCTCGCCGAACTCGAGAATAATGCGGAGGTCGCACGCATGGCGGCGATGCGCACCACCGAGATGTTCGGTGCTCGCAAACCGGCGACGATGCGGGTTCCGGTAATCTTCGAACGCGACGTTGCTGCGGCGGTACTCTTCGATATTTTCTCGGCGATCAGCGCCGCGAATGTGGCGACCGGTAACTCATGGCTGGCCGGACGCATCGGTGACCGGATCGGCTCTGCGCTGGTCTCGATCATCGACGACGGGCGCTTGCCCGGTCGCCTCGGCTCGGCGCCGTTCGATGCGGAGGGCGTAGCGACGCGACGCACGACCGTGTTCGAGGCGGGCGTCCTGCGTTCGTTTCTCTATGACTCCTATTTCGCACGTCGCCTGGGCGCTGCGACCACCGGTAACGCTTCGGGCGGCGGAATCGGGCCGAATAGCTTCTATTTAGAGGCCGGAACGGGGTCGCTCGCGGAATTGGTAGCAAAGACACCAAAGGGCGTCTTGGTACTCGATACGATCGGCTTTGCAACCGAGCATGCTACCGGCACATATAGTCGAGGCGCGCGCGGATTTATGATCGAGAACGGCGAGCTCGCCTACCCGATCGAGGAGTGTACGATCGCGGCGAGTCTGCCCGAGATGCTCGCCGGAATCGACGCCGTCGGCGCGGATCTAAAGTTTGACGGGAGCGTCGTCTCGCCGTCGTTCAGAGTCGCTGAAATGATGGTCAGCGGAAGTTGATCATCGTCGCCCGTTTGAGAAGAGGATAGAACGTTGCCGCAGGTTGCCATTAGTTTTAGCATTATCATGCGTGTCGAGATGCCGAACACGCCCGGTGCGTTCGCGCTTCTTGCGAGCGCAATCGGCGATGCAGGCGGCGTAATCTCCGCCGTCGATATGCGCTCGGCCAAGTCCCGCGTGGTGCGCGACGTGACGATCAACGTTACGGGCGAGCAGGTCGGCAACGAAGTTCGTCGTGCCGTCGAGAAACTCGATGGCTTTCACGTGCAGAGCGTCTCCGATTCGACGTTTCTCGCGCATCTCGGCGGCAAGATTCGGATCGAGCCGAAGATTCCGGTGCGCACGCGCCAGGATCTCTCGACCGTCTATACGCCGGGTGTTGCTCGCGTCTCGATGGCGATCGCGGCCGACCCGCACAAGGCGTTCTCGCTGACGATTAAGCGCAACACCGTTGCCGTGATCAGTGACGGCACGGCTGTGCTCGGACTCGGGGATATCGGCCCTCTCGGTGCGTTGCCGGTGATGGAGGGCAAGGCGATGCTCTTCAAGCAGTTTGCCGACATCGACGCATTCCCGATCTGCCTCGATACCAAAGATGTCGACGAGATCGTCGAAACGATCGTGCGCATCGCTCCGGTCTTCGGCGGTATCAATCTCGAAGATATCTCGGCACCGCGCTGTTTCGAAATCGAACGTCGTCTGATCGAGCGTCTGGATATTCCGGTGATGCACGACGACCAGCACGGCACCGCCGTCGTCATTCTGGCTGCACTCATCAACGCGGCGAAGGTCGTCAACAAGCGGATGGAAGATCTGCAGGTCGTCGTCTCGGGCTCGGGAGCCGCGGGTACGGCGACGATCAAGATGCTGCTTGACGCGGGCGTGCGCGACGTTATTCCGGTCGATCGCGCCGGCGCCATCAACCGCACCGATCGCTACGACAACCCACACTGGCGCTGGCTGGCCGAGAACACCAATAAAGAGAATCGTCGCGGGGCACTCGGCGACGTGCTGACCGGTGCCGACGTCTTCATCGGCGTCTCGGCCCCCGGCGTTCTCAAGCCCGAGGATATTCAGAAGATGGGTCGCGACCCGATCGTCTTCGCGATGGCCAACCCAACTCCCGAGATCATGCCCGACGTCGCCGCCCCCTACGTCGCGGTGATCGCGACCGGCCGTTCGGACTTCCCCAACCAGGTCAACAACCTGCTGGCCTTTCCCGGTCTCTTCCGCGGCGCGCTGGACGTGCGGGCGTCGGCCATCACCGACGGCATGATGCTGGCGGCGGCCCGAGCGATTGCGGCCATGGTCGGCGAGGACGAGCGGGGCGCCGAATATATCATCCCGAGTGTCTTCGACAGCCGGGTGGTGGACGCGGTGGCCAAAGCCGTGGCGGCCGCGGCTATTGAGGAGGGCATCGCTCGCCGAACTATTGTAAAGGGCGATGGAGACGAATCCGCCGCGGCCATACAACAGGAGGTTTAAAGCATGGCGCTTGCCCGGGTTTTGATCGTTGAGGATGACGACGACGTCGCTCGTTTAGAGCGGACGGTACTCGAGCGCGCCGGCTACGAGGTCTTCGTGACCGGGAGCGGAGCCGAGGGACTCGAACTGGCCGATACGCATCGCCCGGATGTGGTGGTGCTCGACGTCGGGTTACCGGACATCTCCGGCCTCGACGTCTGCACGTCGCTCTCCAACTCCAACAATGCTTTCGTCTTGATGGTCAGCGGCCACACCCGCGAACAGGACGTACTTCTCGGCCTTGGTCTCGGCGCCGACGATTACATCACGAAACCGTTCTCCGGGAACGAGTTGGTTGCGCGCATTGCGTCGTTCTTACGCCGTCGCGAAAAGTACGGCACCAAGAAAGACGTTGCGGCGACGATGCGGGTCGGATCGGCTGAACTCAACCGCGACTTTCACACGCTGCTCAACGACGGCGCGACGGTCCCGTTGACTGCGCTCGAGTTTCGTTTGCTCTGGTTCCTTGCGGAAGCGGAAGGTCGCCTACAGACGCGGGCACAGATTCTTGCAGAGGTTTGGAACGATACCTCGGGCGTGCCAACGCGCGTTGTGGACGTTCACGTAGCGGCATTACGCAAGAAGCTCTCCGAGAGCGACGCTCCGATGGAGATCGCGAGCGTACGCGGCATTGGCTACCGGCTCGACAGCAAGTAGCGGGGCCGCATTAGGGCTTGCGCTGGAAGCAGCCGATCCGCGTCCGCTCTACGTTCAACTGGCCGACCAGTTTGTTGAAGCGATCGAATCCGGCGTCTTAGTCCCCGGCAATCGGCTTCCTGCGATGCGCGAGCTCGCCTCCTCCCTGCGCTGCGCGCTCGTCACCGTTTCGCAATCTTACGAACTGCTCGCTGCACGCGGACGCGTCGTTGCTCGCGTCGGGAAGGGCACGTTCGTTGCGGAACCGGCAGATCGCGATCGTCCGTTTGCGCGCCGATGGGAACCCGACGTCGGGCGCTTCGCGCGGGCAGCCCGTCTCGAAGGCGTGATGGAGCAGTTAACGCGGGCCACCGCCCCAGGCGCGATCTCCCTTGCGACCGGGCATCCCGCGCCCGAGACCTTTCCGCTTCATGACTTTGCACGCGCGTTTCATCGCACGTTGCTCGACGATCCCCCGGAGGCGATGCAGTATCGCAGTTCGACGGGCGACCCCGAGCTTTGCGAGACGATCGCTGCGCAGTTGCGCGCACGTGGATGCGATGCAACCGATTCCGATATTCTCATCTGTTCCGGTGCGCAACAAGCCGCCGACATCGTCGCGACGGTTCTTCTCGAAGAAGGCTCGGTGGTCGCCTCGGAATCGCCGACGTATTCCGGAACGCTCGGCGTCTTCGATGCGCGCGGCGTTACCTACGTGGAAGTTCGCGGTGACGCCGATGGTATTCGGCCCGATGATGTCGAGCGCGTCTTCGCCGAGTACCGCCCACGCTTGCTCTATCTCAATCCGATCGCGCAGAACCCGACGGGCGTGGTGTTGCCCCAGCGGCGCGGCAAGCAGATCGTCGCGCTCGCGCGCCGCTACGACGTCGTCATTCTCGAGGATCAAACCGGGTGGCAACTGACGTACGATGCGGTAGCACCGAAACCGTTGGCATCGTACGATACGGACGGTCGCGTCATCTTGATGGAGTCGCTCTCGAAGTCGATCTTCCCGGCCCTGCGCATCGGCTATCTTTATTGCAAGGGTTCGCTTGCAGAGACTCTGGAGATCGCCAAGGTGCGAGCCGATGTCTTTACCTCAACGTTAACCCAACGAGCATTGTGGCGCTTCATGAGCTCACCCGCTTACGCACGCCATCTACGTGCGACGCGCGCGCTCTATCGCGAGCGCCGCGACGCGTTTGTTGAAGCGGCGGCGATCGCGATGCCGTGGAGTGACGTGCGAACCCCCGCGGCCGGCGTGAACGTGTGGCTCCCGTTGCCGACGAGGATCTCGACCCAGGCCGCCTTCGATGCAAGCGCGCGCGAGGGCGTATTGGTGATGCCGGCCGAGCCGTTCTACCCGAACCGGGTCGGCCCGCCCGCGCTACGGCTCTCGTTCGGGAACCTGACCCCCGAGGTCGCCCGCGAGGGGCTCGCCCGCTTGGGACGCGCTCTGAACCCATTAGGGCATCCCATAGAGCAGGCCTAGCCCGCTTTGCGCCCGTAGCCTTACGGGTGACTCTTCGACGAACTTTGACGGCGGCGCTGGCCGTCGTTCTGCTTGCTGCGGCCCCGGTGCGACCGCTCGTTTTCTCGGCTCCTGCGGGCGATCGCCTTGCCGGCGCGCCCAACGCCGGGCGCCCGTACGATGCGATTCTACCGAACGGGCGGACGGTCTCGCCGGTCGGTGATTCGGTCATCACCGGAAAGCAGACGATGGGCCTGGCGGTCTCGCCCAATGGACGCTATGCAATCGTAGCGGACGACTCCGACGGTCGCTATGCGTTGGTCGTGGTTGATACCACCACGTTCACCGTTATCGGTTCGAACGGTGTCAACGGCGCCGCGAGCGTGGTTGCCTTGCATGATCCCGCCGATCCGGCGCAGACACTGGTGATCGCGACCGGCGGTGCGCGCAGCGATGACGTTACGTTCTTCACTCAGACCGATGATGGCGTGCTCACGCCTGCCGGCACGGTGCATGCACCCTCGGGTCCCGGCGCAATTGCAGTCTCTCCCGATGGACGCACCGCCTACGTCGTCTCGGCACGCGCGAACATGCTCTCGTCAATCGATGTAACGGCGCGCCGTCTCATCAGCAGCGTTCCCGTTGGGTTTTTCCCGGCTGGAGTCGCGGCATCGGCGTCCGGCGTCCTTGTCAGCAACGAGGGCTTGATGGCATACTCGGCAGGGGCGAACGCAGACCGTAGCACGCCGCTCTTTGCTGTTCCTCCCGTCGATACACTGCGGGCGTCGTCGCTCTTTGCATTCTCAACCGGCTCCGCCGGCATCGACGCGGCAAACCTGCAGAGCGTGAAGATGGATCAACCCGTCGATGAGGTCACCAACGCCGGTGGCGCGCATCCCGGTGCGATGGTGCTTTCGAAAGACGGGCGATTTGCCTTCGTTTGCATGGTCAACGTTGATCGCATCGCCGTCGTTGCTCTCACCGGCGTGCCGCGCGTCGTCGGCGGCCTTTCGCTACGTCTCTTCCAGAGTTCGCCGATCGGCAGTGCGCCGTACGGCATGCAGCCTACCGCAATCGCCCATAGCGCCGATGGGACGCGACTCTATGTGACCCTCGCCGGAATCAATGCCGTCGCCGTGATCGACAGCGCAAAGCCGGTGGCCTTGCGTCGTCTCGGCCTGATTCCTTCGGGCTGGTACCCGGATGCGGTTGCTGTCTCTCCCGACAACACGTCGCTCTTCATCGGCAACGCACTCGGCACGCTCGACGCATCGGGAGCGCAGACTGCAACCTTACAGCGCGTCGACCTGCATACACTGCCGCTCTCGTCGGTAACGCTCTCGGCCCTACGTTACAATCGCACGCTCGCGTATGGCAAGGAGAGCGCTCTCGTGCCGCAGTTGCGCATCGTCGGTTCGCATCGCAGCTCGGCGATTCAGCACGTCGTTCTGATCTTGGACGGGAATGCGATGATCGATGCGTCGACGCCGAATGCGGCATCGCTCGCGCACACCTATGGCTCCGCGCAGAACTTCTACGCCGATGCCGATACCCGTGAAGCGCTGGTGCAATACGAGCTCGCCGGAACCTCGACCCCGTTTGCAATGCTGGGCTACGGCACCGAGATGCCCGAGGCGTATCCGCGCAACGGCTATATCTTCAACGCGCTGGAACGTGCCGGTCGCACCTATCGCGGCTACGGTACGCTGACCGATCCGGTCCAACTTGCGCCCGCAACGTTGGCTTCGCACGCGGATATCGACTACCCGAACCTCGCTTCGCGAGCGACCGATGCCGACCGCGCGGCAGCGTTCGTCCGCGATATGGACCCGCTGGTTCGCACCGATACGGTACCCGACTTCACGGCGATCCGGCTACCCCGCGGCGACGCCGGCACCGATGTCGCCCTCGGCTCGATCATCGGGTATCTCCAGAGGTCGCCGCAGTGGCACTCGACGGCGGTCTTTATTCTTGCCGATCGGACGGTGTCCGGCGCGGGCTACGGATCCTATGCGATCGTCGTCTCGCCGTATGCCAAGCACGGCTATGTGGGGCACAAGCACCTCTCAACGGCGAGCGTCGTGAAGACCGAGGAAGAGCTCCTGGGCCTGCCGCCGCTCTCCCTGAACGACCTGTTGGCCACGGATATGGCGGATTTCTTTACCCCGCATGTCGAATCGGACGGACGCTAACATGAGTACTTCAACCGCCCACTTCGGACCACGCCTGGTCGCGCATCCCACCGGGAGCCTGCGCGCCGCCGCGATCATGCGGCCGCCCTCCTCGATCGAGAACGCTCGCCCGGTCATCGGGGAACCCTCGGCGATCTACTCGCGCGCCTTGGAGCAGCACGAAGTGCTCCGGCGAACGCTCGTGTACTTCGGCGTCGAGGTCGTGGTCGTCGATCCGGCGGGCGAAGACCCGTACGAAGCTGCGGCCGCCGATGCGGCCGTCGTCTTCGAAGACGGTGCGACGATCATGCGCCCGAGCGCGATGTCGCGCCGCGGCGAAGCTGATCGGATCGAAGCAGAGTTCGCGCGTATCGATATCCCGATCGCCGGGCATGTTACGGCGCCGAGTCTCATCGACGGTGGCAACGTGCTCCTTGTCGGCACGACCGCATTCGTCGGCGTCGGCACGCGTGGCAATGCGCTCGGGCGGAGCGGCTTTTCCGCCATAGCGAGAGCGCACGGCTACGACGTGCGCGAAGTGCAACTCGCCGCGGGCGTGAGTTCGTTGCGGACGGTTGCCGGGGCGGTGGCTCGCGACACCATCGTGCTCGCCACCGACAAGGTCGATGCTTCGGCGTTCGCCGGGTTCAAGACGATCGTACTGGAGCGCGGTGAAGACCTCGCAGCCGGCGTGATGTGTTTGGGCGAGTACCACGTGCTTACCGATGTGCGTTACCGCACCTCGTTGCGCACTTTGCGCAAGGCGGGCGTCACGGTCGAGTCGATCGATCTCTACGAATTCACGAAGATCGGCATTCCCGCCGGCATGCTCGCCATCGACCTAAAGCGCGACTAGCAGACCTCGTTATGCGCATCGCGATCCTCTCCGATATTCACGGCAACTTGCTGTCGCTCGATGCGTGTTTGAGCGATCTCGCCTCGCAGGGTGGCGCCGACGTCATCGTTGCTGCCGGCGACCTCTGCGTTGATGGACCGAAGCCGAAAAAGGTACTCGGACGATTGATCGATATCGGTGCACAGTGCGTACGCGGCAACACCGATCGCTACATCGCAGAACGAGACGAGGGCGCCTTGCCTGCAGCAGAGCGCGCGCAACTACAATGGACCCGTGAAGCGCTCGGCGAGAAGTTGATCGCGTGGCTCGGCGTGCTACCATTTTCGTTGCGCTTCGGTCCTGCGGAGAACGAGTTACTCATCGTTCACGCCAACCCGGTAAATGACGACGAACACCTCTGGCCCGATGCCGACGACGCGACGTTAGAACGTATAATCGGTGCGGAGACGGCGACAACGATCGCCTTCGGACATCTACACCTACCATACGTGCGCGTGTGGCGTGGCAAGATGCTGGTCAACGTCGCCTCTGCCGGTTTGCCGAAGGACGGCGACTCACGGGCGTGTTATGCGATCCTGACGGAGCGTAGCGGCGGCTGGGAAGTGAAGCATCGTCGGGTCGCCTTCGATGTGAAGAAAGTTGCAACCCAGCTGGCGGATTGCGGGATTCCAGGAAGTGACGAACTGATCGCCACCCTCCGGCGACACCGCTACAAACGATTGAAATCATCGATTCCATAAACGCTCCCGCCGTTGAGGTTACGCATCTCGTCAAACGGTACGGCAACTTCACCGCCGTCGACGATGTTTCGTTCCGCGTAGAGGCGGGCGATTTCTTCGGTTTCCTCGGCCCGAACGGCGCAGGCAAGACGACGACGATCAGCGCGATCGTCGGCTTGGTGAAAAAGACCTCGGGCAGCATCGCCATCTTCGGTCGCGACACCGATGCCGAGTGGCGCTCCGCGCGAACTCTCGTCGGTATTGCGCCGCAAGAGTATAACTTTGATCGCTACCTCTCCATCCGCGACGTACTGATCTTTGCTGCCGGCTACTACGGCATCCCGAAGCGCGACGTTGAAGACCGCGCCGACGAACTACTGGCGCAGTTCTCGCTCACTTCAAAATCCGGGGTCGAGTACACGAAGCTCTCCGGCGGCCAGAAACGCCGCCTCACACTCGCTCGTGCGTTGATCCATAAGCCGAAACTCCTGATTCTCGACGAGCCTACTGCGGGCGTCGATGTCGAGCTGCGCATTGAGCTGTGGGCCCTGCTACGAAGGCTCAATGCCGAAGGCATGACCATCTTTCTGACGACGCATTACCTCGAGGAAGCCGAGGCGCTCTGCCGTAATCTCGCCATCATTCGTGCGGGCAAGATCGTCACCCAGCAGAGCACCATCGACCTGCTCGCATCCGGTGCCGGCGCCAGTCTGCAAGATCTCTTCTTGGACCTGACCCGATGAATTGGGTCGCGCTTAGGACGTTGACCAAACGCGAACTGATCCGCAGCCTCAAGGTAATCAACCAGGTCATCTGGCCGCCGGTCATCATGACGATGCTTTACGTCTTCGTCTTCGGCTACGCGCTCGGCAAACAATTGCCGAATCTGCAAGGCGTCAGTTACGCGCAGTTCTTGATCCCCGGATTAATCATGCTTCAGGTGATCGACTCATCGTACGGTGAGAGTAGCAGCTCCGTTTTTCAGGGGCGCTTCATGGGATCGATTCAGGAGATGCTGGTCGCGCCGATGTCGGCGCCGGAGATCGTCTTCGGCTACGTGTTCGGTAGTATGGCCCGCTCGTTTGTGATCGCGGTGCTGATTACTATCCTCGGCTTCTTCCTGGCGCACACATTGCCGGAGAACTGGCCACTCTACGTCGCGGTGATTGCGATTACTTCGGTGCTGTTCTCATCACTCGGACTGATCTTCGGATTGCTCGCGGAGAAGTTCGATCACATCGCGGTACTAACGACCTTTGCGATCACGCCGCTGGTCTTTGTCGGCGGCGTCTTCACCGCCGCGACGCTCTTGCCCGCGCCGCTCCAGGTCGCCGAACGCTTCAACCCGATGTTCTACACCATCGATGCCTTCCGGTTCAGTTTCACCGGCCAGAGCTTTTTAGCATTGGGCCTCGATCTCGGCGTCATTATCGGCCTCGCCGTAATTGCCAACGCGATCGCCTTGCGCATGGTAAGCACCGGCTATAAGCTCCGCACGTAGGAACTACGGCGCGAAGATATGTTGGAGCGTCTCGAGGATCTTCGCGAGTTCGTTGGGAGAGATCGTTCCGAGTTTGCGTCGTAGCCGAACGCGATCGACGGCACGAAGATGGTCGAGCAAGATAAACCCACCCTGTTTAGAAGAACGGGTTGTGCGCTTTTTCCAACGCGATCGTTGTTGGTGGGCCGTGGCCCGGCATTACCGCGGTCTCGTCGGGGAGCGTGAAGAGGCGGCTGCGGATACTGTTGAGGATATCGTCGTAGGTTGAGACGTCGGCATACGCGCCGCCGACGCTACCCGCGAAGAGCGTGTCGCCGGTAAAGACCGTCGACGCAAAGAGGTACGAGACGCTGCCGTCCGTATGGCCCGGTGTGTGAATCATGCGGATGCGCGCGTCATCGCCGAACGGGAGATCCTCGCCATCGCGCACGAGCAACGCTTTGCCGGCGAGCGTGCCGATAGCGTTGACATCACGAGCATGCATGACGATCTGTGCGTCGGGGAATGCTGCCGCAACGTCGGCAGTCGCATCGCAA
>CAJDXE010000038.1_pt1 | contig 19036 bp, 19 predicted proteins | sample 7391781 | NCBI WGS metagenome assembly CAJDXE01 (sample SAMEA7055730, study PRJEB34461) | soil metagenome | biome: terrestrial ecosystem; feature: Peninsula; material: soil | place: Antarctica | collected 2016
GGTTACGCCTCGGCGGCGATTACGCAAGACGGCGACGGCGCGCGCTACGACCTCCTTGCATTTCAAAGCATCCGTGATGGGCTCAATCAAACGCTCAACGGTTCGGCCGGTATCAACCTACGCTATGCGCGCTATGCGCTCACCTCGTTCGGCCGGACGGGAACCTTGCAGATGTCGCTTGCGCAGAACGGCATGACGCACAGTGACGATCTCTATGCCTCAACAAATCGTTCGCCGCTCGGCGGTGGCTGGGCATTACGGCTCGACGGCGATCTCGGACGCGATTCGCACCCGTCCGACTACACCATCAATGAAGATGGACGCGCGTCGGTGGGTGGTGTACTTGACGGACCGACGTGGCACATTGCGGGTGTCTCCCTCTCAACGCAAGCCGTCGCCGGAGGGACAGCATACTCGTACGGGCGGCAATCCTTTGATCAGGGCGCTTCGACCTTTGCCAGTCGTGCGTTCGGCCCGCTGTCGCTCAGTGCGAGCGCTGCGATCCTCCAGTCGAACGACGAGATTGGTCTCTATCCGCGCGGCACATTTCGTACGTATACCGTCTCGGGTTACCTCGCTACCCATGCGCCGTGGAATATCTTCACATCTATTCAGTACGCGCACGACTATCCGCAGTTCGTCGGATACGGACGCCCGCAGTTTCTTCAAACGATCGCGCTACGTATCCACCGCAAACACGGCGTCGGCGTCGAGATCGATACCAGCTTCGCCTACGGCAATACCGGCCTAATGCCGCGCCCGACCCTCAGTATCAGCCTGCTGCACTAGGGTTGCTTCGGAACTTTTTAAAGAGGCGAGCCGTTGAGCGAGCAGAAGGTCGGCTTCTACGACCGCTATTCAGGAGAGATAACCATGAAAAACAGTATCCTCGCCGCGAGCAGCTGCGTTGCCTTGATCTTAGCTGCAACCGTTGCGGCATACGCTGCGGGCTGGGTAACGATACGCAATGACAGCAACACCTGCGTCTTGTTTCACTGGCAGCCGATGGTCCGGACGAGCTCGGGCGCCATGGTTGCGGCAGGACCCGCAGAAGAGGGTCCGGTTGGACCCGGGGGCGCACCGCGCTCACGCACGTTCTATGGTGAACACTACGTGGTTACCGGCCACGCATACGCGCACGCCGATTGCACGGGTGGCTTTATCGGACATGCGGCGACGGCGGAATTGACGACTGCGGGTCGCAACAACATCTATGTCACGTATGGCGCAAACCACCAGCTCTATCACAACTAGCTACGTTATCCGAACCTGAAGTCTAGTCCATCACGATCACTGCCGGCGCCGCTACGCCGGCGTGTCGTTTCGGTGGGTTGAGTAACCACGAGAGCGGCGCGAGCAGTAGCGTGAGTATCCCGAGGAAGACGAACGCATCCGCAAATGCCATCGTTGTTGCTTGCTGTTGCACGAGACCGGAGAGCAACGTGAGTGGTGCGTGCGCTTGCGATGCATGGATGACCGCGATGCTCTTGCGCGTTACTTCTGATGCGAGGATGTCGCCGTGAAACGCGGTGCGCCGGTCGAGGAGCGTCACCAGCATCGCCGTTGAGATCGAACCTCCGAGTTGCTGACAGAGGCTCAGCAACGAGGTGGCTTTCTGCGTGTCGGGACCGGAGACGGAGCCGAGCACCGCCACCGAGAGTGGCACGAAGAGCATGCCGAAGCCGGCGCCGCCGAGGATCAGTACGAACCCGAAGGTCCAGAACGTCGAATCGGTGGTAATGATGAACGCGTTCATTACGTTAGCGATCGCGACGATGATGAAGCCGACGATGAGCAGGACGCGCGGAGGCCAATGAAAACGCTGGAGAAGAATCAAGGTCACCGGCGTCATCAAGGCGATCGCGGAGGCGCGCAAGAGGATCGATTCTCCGGAGAGCGTCGCGGTAAAATTAAGCAAGCCCTGCTGAAACTGCGGTGCGAGAATGACGCCGCCGAAGAGCGAGAAGGCGAGCGTCATCGCGAGGAGACAACCAGCGGCGACGGTACGATTCTTCAGAATGCGCAGGTCAACGATCGGTCGTGCAACGCGCAGTTCCCACCAGACGAAAAAGGCGATCGCGGCAACGCTGATCACGCTCAGCATGGCGATCGTCGGGTCGTTGAACCAGTCGTTACGCTCGCCTTCGTCCAGCACGAATTGCAACGAGCCAAGCCCGGTCGCAAGGAGACCGAGCCCGATGCCGTCGATCGACGGCTTTCCGTGGCGCGGAGGATCGCGCAACAGCATCGCGACGAGGATCGCGGCGGCGATGCCCGGGATGATGTTGACGTAAAAGATCCAGTTCCACGAAAGTGCGTCGGTGAGGACACCGCCGAGCGTTGGTCCTAAGCTCGGCCCGACGATCGCACCGAGGGAGACGAGTGCTTGGCTCTTCCCGATCTCATGTGCCGGAAAGGTATCGCGCATGATCGCCTGTCCGGTCGAGATCAGTCCGCCGCCGCAGAGCCCTTGCAGAATGCGGAAGAAGATCAATTGATCGAGCGAGTGGGCGAAGCCGCAGAGCGCAGAGGTGAGCGTGAATCCGATGATCGCGCCGACGTAGTAGTTGCGCCGTCCGAAGACTTGCTGCAGCCACGGTGTGAGCGGAATGATGATCACCGCTGCGATGATGTAGCCGGTGACGATCCAAGCGCCTTGGTCGAAATTGGCGCCGAGGTTCCCCTGGATCGTCGGTAAGGCGACGTTGACGATGGTCGAATCGAGCACTTGCAGGAGGGTCGCCGACATCACGCCGATGACGATCAGCCAGCGCCGCAACCCGTATTCAACCAACGACCCGGAAGAATGCATAGGAGGAGTATTACACAGACCGAACGGTCGGTCTATGACTCGTCGGGGACAGGCCACCGCCACCCGCGAGGCGCTGGCTGATGCCGCGTCGTCGTTGATCAATCGTCGCGGCTATGCCGGGGCTTCGATCTCCGATGTGCTGGCCGCGACCGGCCTCGAGAAGGGTGGTCTCTACAATCATTTTCACAGCAAAGAGGCGTTGGCGTTGGCCGGTTTCGATCGTTCGATGGAACGGCTCGACGACTTCTTTCGCAGAGAACTCACCGGCGTGCCCGAGGGGTTGCCGTATCTGCGCGCGTTCATCACAACCTTCGGCAAACATGCACGCCGGCCCGTCGTCGAGGGAGGATGCCCGATCGCCAATACCGCGGTTGACGCCGACGATGGCTTGCCCGCACTGCGCGCGCGCGTCGTCACCGAGGTCGGACGCATCCGCAAGCTCTTAACTCATCATGTCGGGTCGGCGGTCGCAAGCGGGGAACTACGCGCGACCGATCCCGCGCAACTTGCCGACTGTGTTTTCGCAACTTTAGAGGGCGCCGCCGTGCTTGGGCGCGCCGTACGTTCGAACAAGCTCGTCGATGCGTGCGTTGCTTCGCTCGAGACCTACCTGGATATGCTTGCCGGAGGAAGAAACTAATGCCATCACGCGAGCGCATCGTTCGCTGGACCGATCCGCTCGAGACAGGCCGCGCCTATCTCGTGCGCAGTGGGCTCGACTCGATGCTCGGCATGGTCTCGGGGGAGATCGAAGCGCCGCCGGCCGCACATCTGCTCGGCATGAAATGCGTCGCTGCAAGCGATGGTTACGTGCGTTTCACTATGCAGGCGAACGAAGAGTTCGCCAACCCGCAGGGTACCGTGCACGGCGGTATCATTGCGACGTTGCTTGATACGGTGATGACGTGCGCGGCGTTCACAACGTTGCCGATCGGCAAGACCTGCACGACTACCGACATCAGCGTACAATATGTGCGTCCCGTTGCGCCGAACGGTGCCGAACTCACTGCAGAGGGGCACACCGTCTATATCGGATCAACCCGCGGCACGGCACGCGCCGAGATCAAAAACGCGCAAGGTAAACTCCTCGCCTTCGCCACCGGCGGCATCGCCATTCTGGAAATGCCAAAGATTTGAACCAGCAATTTATCTACGTCCACCTCGTAGTCGAGGACTAGCCGAACAGCGGTCTCGGCCTAGATGGTCCAGGGAAGATCCCGCGCGGGAGTCCCCTTTACGGCGATACTCGTAAAGAGTATAGTTGGAGCAGGCGACGGTGTTCTACTATGACGACGATTGCGATCGATTTTCGTGATGTCCGTTGCGTGTTTACAGAAAAATCATATGCAGAAATCGTCGATGATCGACGCGACTACGGCGAGGAACGCGTCTCTATGCAAAAACCTGCGCTTAGGACGGGCCGTACCGATTGGGCTCGGCTAAAAGCCTTTACCGAAGAAGAGATCGAGGCGATGGCGATCGCGGATCGTCGCGAGCTCGGCGAGCCCGATGAAATGCCCACTGATGGATGGTTTAACGGCAGTAAATACCCCAAGCCGCGCGCGATCCGGGAAGCATTGGGGCTTTCGCAGCGCGAGTTCGCTGCGCGATTCGGCTTGAGCATCAAGACGGTTCAGCACTGGGAACAGATGCGCACGAATCCGGACCGCGCAGCGCTCGTAATGTTGAAGACGATCGAACTCGCGCCCGGTGTGGTCGCGGGCGCGGTCGATGCGATGCGAGCGAAAGTCCCTACGCGCTAAGGCAGGCGACCAGCGCGCGGATAACGCTTGCGGTCTCTTTCGGATCGCGTACCTGAATGCAATCCGCGCCGGCCTCCTTGGCCGGGTAGTCGTTGCCGCCCGGGAAGATCGCGTCGCCGATGAAGAGCATCTGCTCGATCGGTATGTGCAAGATGTCGCGTAGTTTGCGAATGCCGTAGGCTTTGTCGATGCCGGCAAGTGTGACGTCGATCGAGGTCTCGCCGCCGAGCCGCACGGAGAACTCCGGGAGTGTCGTTGCAAGGATCGCTTGGATCACTTTGCGCTTCGCGAAGTCATGATCCCAGGCGCGCTTGGCTTCGATCGGCGCTTGTTGGCCGAGCGCCGAGTAGGTGATCTGCGTCCCGCGATCCTCGATGCGCGGCCCCCACGTCTCCTTCGGCTGTAGTCCGCTCTGCGCGACCGCATCCTCGAGCGACTTCTCGATCTTCGCGCGCTGACCGTCGCTCAGATCCTCCGAATACAACTTTTTCCACGCGCCGTCGTAGGTGAAGAACTTCGTTCCGCAGGTCGGAAGCATCGAGAGATCTTCGAGCTTGGCGCCCGACGGAAGCTGACTGACGACTTGCTTCTGAAACTGCGGAAGATCACCGCCGGAGATGATCGCGACCTTGACGACGGCGAGCAGTTCGGAGAAGAGACCGATCATCTCCGCGTCGAGCGCAGATTTGCTTACGGCCAGCGTACCGTCGAGATCGAATACGATGAGTTGCTTCACCGCTACCAGATACCCAACGTCACTTTGACGTCTTCGGTTGCCATCGTCCTCGGGTCCCACGGTGGTGAGAACGTAATGTCGACGTTCACGGTCTTTACGCCATCGAGGCCCTTGACGTTTTCTTCAACCGATTGCTTGAACATCGGTGCGACCGGACACATCGGCGACGTGAGCGTCATGGTGACGGTAACATGTTCGCCGCCGTCTCCCTCGACGGCAATATCATATACGAGCCCCAGATCAAGAATTGGGATGTCGAGTTCGGGGTCTTTGACGATCGCGAGCGACTCGCGGACTTGTTCAACGGTTGGCATAGCTATACAAGGTTGGCGACGAGGCCCGCACGCCCTTTGCGCCTAACAGGTTGGGGCATGCGGCTTTCCACCACCATCACGGCATGCGCTCTTGTGATCGCCTGTGCAGCCCCGGCCGCGGCCGAGGTCACGGTCGGCGGCGGTGTCTACACCTCGACCAACCCTTCAACGACCGGAGCCGCGGTTCTGGTCAGTTCCGGCGCGTCGATCCCCAAGGTTCCGGTCGACCTCCAAGCAACCGTCTTTCTGCCACTCGTCCGAGGCGGCGGTTACGCCGTTCTCGGGGAGGTGCGTGGGTTTACCGGCGGCGGCTTCGGCGGAGCCTACGTCGGCGCGGGCATCGGGGTCGGAAACCTCAGCGCCAATCACCAAACCGGTCCGGTCTTTTCCGTCTTCGGAGGGAAGTCGATCGCGCCGTTCACCGCCATCGAGATACGTCTGATCAAGGGGACCCAAACCAACGGCTCGACCGCCGGCTTCCTGGGCCTGCGCTTTAGTTTTTAGCCGCGGCGCAACCCTGAGGGGTTATAGCCGATAGTAGCAACTAAGAAAGTGTCATCCCGAGAACCGGCCCAGCCGGACTCCGGGAGGACGTAGGAGAGAATCGATACCATGTCCATGTGGGAACCGTTTACCGAGCGCGCGCGGCGCAGCATCGTTCTCGCGCAAGAAGAAGCGCAGCGGCTCGGTAACAACTACATCGGCACCGAGCACATCTTGCTCGGCATCATCTCGGAGGGCGAGAGCCTCGCAGCCAAAGTGCTCGAGTCGCTCGGCGTCAACTTAGCCAAGGTTCGTCAAGAAGTCGAAGCGATCGTCGGTCGCGGCGGTCAGACGGTCCAACAAGAGATGGTCTTCACGCCGCGCGCCAAGCGCGTGATTGAGCTCGCCTTTGAAGAAGCGCGTCAACTCAACCACAACTACATCGGAACCGAGCATCTGTTGCTCGGCCTGATTCGCGAGGGCGAAGGTGTGGCCGCGCGTGTGCTCACCAATCTCGGTGTCGATCCTGCGAAGGTTCGCGTACAGACGACGTCGCTGCTCGGCGCAGAAGGCCAGCCGCCCGCGCCCAAGGGCAAGTCGAAGACGCCGACGCTCGATGCCCCGGCGTCGGCAAGACGGCGATCGCCGAAGGTTTAGCCCAGCGCGTCATCAAGGGCGACATTCCCGATCAACTGCGCGACAAGCGCGTGATTACGCTCGACCTCGCGGGACTCGTTGCCGGTACGAAGTATCGTGGTGAGTTTGAAGAGCGGATGAAGCGGGTCATGGACGAGATTCGTGCTGCCGCCGGAGAGGTCGTGCTCTTCATTGACGAGTTGCACACGCTCGTCGGCGCGGGTGCTGCCGAAGGTGCAATTGACGCCAGCAACATCATTAAGCCCGCACTTGCGCGCGGCGAGTTGCAATGCATCGGCGCAACGACGCTCAACGAATTCCGCAAACACATCGAAAAGGACTCGGCGCTCGAACGTCGCTTCCAGCCGGTGATCGTCGGCGAACCGTCGGTCGAGGAGACCGTCGAGATTCTCAAAGGCCTGCGCGAGCGCTACGAACAGCACCACAAAGTCGAGATCACCGACGAAGCATTGGTCGCAGCGGCGAAACTCGGCGACCGCTACATCACCGATCGCTTCTTGCCGGACAAAGCCGTCGACCTCATCGATGAGGCCTCGTCACGCGTGCGCCTGCAAGCGACGTTGTTACCGCCGGCTATGCGTGATCTCGATGCGCAACTGCGCCGTCTCACCTCGGAGCGCGAGGATGGCGTGAAGCGTGCTGAATTCGATAAGGCTTCGGCATTACGCGATAAAGAAGAAGTCTTGCGTGCAGAGCGCGCGCACCTCGACGAGCAATGGCAGGCGAAGAAGGCCGCGCAAGGCGATAAGGCCCTGAAGGTCACCGAAGAAGATATCGCCTGGATCGTCTCGGCGTGGACAAAGATCCCGGTAAGTCGTCTGGCGCAAGCGGAGACGACGAAACTTCTCAATATGAAGGAGTCCCTCCACGAGCGCGTCGTCGGGCAAGACGAAGCGATCGAAGTGATCACCCGTGCGATCCGTCGCTCGCGCGCCGGGCTGAAAAATCCCAGCCGCCCGATCGGTTCGTTCCTGTTCTTCGGTCCCACCGGCGTCGGCAAGACCGAAGTCGCGCGGAGCCTCGCCGAGTTCTTGTTCGACGACGAAGAGTCGATGATCCGCATCGACATGTCGGAGTACATGGAGAAGTACTCGGTCTCGCGCTTGGTCGGCGCGCCTCCCGGATACGTCGGGTACGAGGAGGGTGGCCAGCTTACCGAAGCCGTCCGCCGTCGCCCGTACTCGGTCGTCTTGCTCGACGAAATCGAGAAGGCGCACCCCGACGTATTCAACCTGCTCTTGCAGATGCTCGACGACGGTCGCTTGACGGATTCGCAAGGGCGTCAAGTCGATTTCAAAAACTGTGTCATCATTATGACCAGCAACGTCGGTGCAACCGGGATGCAGACGACGACCGACATCGGTTTCCGTACCGCCAAGAATGCCGAGGAAGACGAAGCGAAGTCGTACGATCGGATGAAGACCAAAGTGTTGGAAGAGGTCAAGCACACCTTCCGCCCTGAGTTCCTCAATCGCATCGACGAAGTCGTCGTGTTCCATCAACTGACGCGTCCGGAGATCGAACAGATCGTCAGCCTCGAACTCACCAAGGTTGCAGCCGAGGTGAAGGCTCAGGATATGACGTTGAAGGTCACCGATGCGGCCAAGGCACTCCTCGCGCAAAAGGGCTGGGATCCCCAGTTCGGCGCGCGTCCGCTACGCCGCTCGATTCAGCGACTCGTCGAAGACGAACTCGCCGAGGAGATGTTGCGCGGTCGTTTTGTCGCCGGAGATCACGTCCTCGCCGACATCGATGCCGACAATCCGGAGAAGTTGATGTTCAGTAAGATCCCATCGGTGGAGCCACCAGCGGCCCCGCCGACGCAAGAACCGGCACACACCTAAGGGATGCTCTGAAAGAGAGACGAACGCCCGCGAGGATGAAGATCCTCGCGGGCGTTCTTGCAATTGTTGCGTTGACTGCGCAAGTAGCGGTACCCTCACCTTCGCCGACCGATACGCCATCGCCATCGCCCGCGCCGAGTGCCGGCCTAATGGCCATGCCGGCGACGGTCGCGATGCCACCGAACGGTGCTGCGCGAGTTGTCGTGACCGGTGCAACCGGCGCCTTGACCGTATCGACGCTACAGCATGTCGTCACGGTCGATATCGATCCCGCGACGCAAGCGGTCCGGATCTTCGCGAGTGACGCGACCGGTACCGATACGATCCACATCGTTGATGCGAGTGGTACGACCATCGACGTCCCCGTTCGTGTCGCGCCGTACGGCGGTACGCTGGTCGAGTCGATCGATATCGAGGTTACCGGCAGCCCTGCCGACGGCACGTTTGTTGTGGATCGCGTACGCGATGCAGTACGCCGCGCTACTGTCGCACAACCGGGGGCCGTCGTCGCGATCGGCGACCCGCAAGCAGTGCCCGACGTATTGGCAAGCGGAACGCGCGCGAGCATCGTCGTTCCGGTGACGATCGCCGGCGGCGCAAACTATCTCGACGTGGTCGGAAGCACGACCGTCAACGTGCAGAACGTCGCGCTCGGAGCGTTCTCGCCGGCGATCTTGCATTACGATGATGATCCGGAGCAAATACACACGGACGGTTTGCTCTATCGTACGACGGTTACCGCGCAGACACCGGTGCGCATCTACTACTACCATCAGAGTGATGTGGGTGCGCATCGCTTCCTGATGCTGCTCAGTTCGGAATCAACGGAGCCGACGCCGGTTCATGTCGTCGCGGCGACCGCTGGGCCCAACGTAGATGTCATGACCGTCGGCCACAACGTCAGTCGTAACTTCGTGCTTTCGAAAGCTCACAACCAGGGCTCGATCATTAGTCTCCCGGCCGACTCAGGCTACACGCTCTTCGATACGCCGTTCGGTGCGGGAGCAGGCATCGCCGGTACGGTGGATCTGCGGGTGCTCGGCGGCGGTCCCGTCGACGTGATGTTGATCTCCGTTCCGGCCGACGCCGACGACGCAACCATCGCCCAGGAGACACTGACCTCGCAACTCCCGGGCGACGGGCATCACCGCTCCGGTGCCTTCAAAATCGATGCTTACGGCGTGAATTTTCGCAGTTACGATGCGGGCGGTCCCGACGCACAGGTCGTCTACGGTGATGCGGGTCCGCCTCCGCTCGACGCGACCTCCGGTCGCGACGCCGGCGACTACGGCATAGTGCAGTCCATCTCGTTCGCACTAAATAACCCGACCGACAAGCCGGCTCTCGCCTATCTGTACGAGCGACCGATCGGCGGTCCGGTGCGCTCCAGTTTTCTGATCAATGGTGTTCAGGTCGAACTTGGCTGCGTTCGCGATTCAAGCACGCGCTATCAAATCGGCTCGTACACGATTGCACCCAAGGCGACGGTGAATGTCGACGTGGAGACGATGACGGATGGAGGATCGAACTACCCGGTAGAGATCGGGGTCACCGCGACGGCTCCGGAACTCGTTACGCCCGCGATCGATGCGGCCGACGGATGTTTCCCGAAACCGCAGGGCGGGGCGACCGCGGAACCGTCGCCGGAAGCGTCACCGGAAGCGCCGCTGACCCCGGAACCTTCCCCGTCCGCCTCGTCGCTTTGATGAAAGTTTGAGCGACTGCGCCGCCTTCTTGGCACACAAGGACGGTCCGAAGTGCTACGCTCTGCTTCGAGATGGAACGCACGACCGAACCTAAGATCGTCCTCCTCGTTCGTTTGCTTAACGCAATCGATGAAGGCAGGCACTCGTTCGAGGCGCTCAAAGAGCGTATCAACGAGGACGGCAAGCAACCGAGCACGCGCAGTCTGCGCCGCTACCTGGCGGTGCTCTCCGAAGCGGGCTTCCCCTGGTATTTTGACCGCGCGAGCAACGCGTATAAGTTCGCCGATGGGTACAGCCTCAAGCGTTTGGAGCTCTCCAGTAACGAGTTATTCGGTTTGGTCGCGCTCCGGTCGCTGGGAGCGAGCTTGGGCGGCGCGATCGGTGGATACATTCATGGAGTAACCGACAAACTCGTCGGATCTTCGCGCGGTGCAAAAGACCGCGTCGATGGGCGTTCGCCGGTCGCTTTTCGGCTCACCGAGGTCGGCCTCGACGAGCGTGGCAACGAGGCGTTTAACCTGCTCTCCGCGGCGGAGCGTTCGTCGCGCGCGGTCAGTTTTTCGTATCGCGATAAAGAGGGTCGGGTCAGCAAACGCATCGTCGAGCCGTACGGCTTCGTTGTCAGCTCGGGGCGCGTCTACTGCGTTGCCCAGGATCGTGCGCGTTCGGCGATCAGGACGTTCGCAATCGATAACATCGAGGAGCCCGAGGTCTCCGGCAGCACGTTTACGCGACCGAGCGATTTTGATGTCGAGGCGTATGCCGCTAACTCCATCTCGGGCGTGCTCTCCGGTGGAGAGACGACGGAGGTACGCGTGCGCTTCGATAAACGCGTGGCAAAGGCTGCAACCGCTGCCCGCGTCGTCGCAGATCGCACCGTCGAGCGCGGTGAGGATGGTACCGTCGAGATCGTCTATCGTGTCGGCGACGTCGCCGAGTTGATCCGCTGGGTACTCGGGTGGGGCGCCCAGGCGGAGATCCTTGCGCCGAGCGGCGCGCGCGAAGAAGCGCGCTTGCTCGCCGGCAGCATTGCCGAGCGGTACGCAACCGCCTCGTAAGAGACGCATCGTAGAAATCACGAAGCTCGTCGGCGTTAGCCGGCGAGCTTCGATGTCTGCTTTCGATCGGTCGCGCCTGTTTGGCTTCCCGGGAGGAAACCCTACCGACGTCATCCGTCCGATCTGCCCGGTGGCCTCAGAGCATCGCCTTCGCAATGGTTCGTCAACAGCATCCGAGTCGCGACCGCTTACTGGTAGCCGCCCTTCGATCTCTCGAAGTGTTTGCATGGTAGCACCCGTCATTTCGGCCCGCAAGTACCCTGATACGTTACCCACAGGTTCTCCACAAGATTTTTGGGTTATCCCCAAGCGAAACCGGGTTATCCGCGCTATCCACCGAAGGATCGCGCGTGAATCTCATAGCTATGACGCTGCTGTTGGCACAGAGTTTCTTCGGTGGTTCCCCGATCGACGGTATCCGCTGCGATACGATGGAGGGTGCGGTCGAACACATTCACGCGCACGTCCTCATCGCGAATCACGGACATCCGGTGCAGATACCGGCGTACGTCGGCATCCCGCAGGGCGGCAATTGCCTCTACTGGTTGCACACGCATACCGATGACGGCTTTGTGCACATCGAGTCGCCGGTGAAGCGTCCGTTTACCCTCGGGCAGTTCTTTGACATCTGGGGCATGGACCTCAGCCGCTCGAAGGCCGCCGGCGTGCAAGCACCACGCGGCAGACATCTCACGATTACCGTAAACGGTGTACCGTACACGGGTAATCCGAATATGATCGTATTGCGCGATCATGAATCGATCGTGATTCAGAACGGACCTCCGCTTGTGAAATCGCCGACGCTTGACTGGTCCGCGCTCTAAGCCGATGGGACGGATGGTCGAACTCGACGGCGAGCATCTGGTGCTCGAAGATCTGCTGGCGGTAGCATACGGCGCCGCCGAGGTGCGGCTTACCGCAACGGCGCGCGAGAACGTTGCCAAAGCACGCGCATTCGTCGAAGAGAAATTCGCGCAGGGCGATGCGATCTACGGCGTCACCACGGGCTTCGGCCGTTTGGCAAACGTTCCAGTCGATCCGGCAAACGCCGCAGCACTGCAAGTGAACCTCGTGCGTAGTCACGCTGCCGGAACCGGCGCGCCGCTTGCGATTCCGCTCGTTCGCGCGGCCGGCTTGTTGCGTGCATCGATGCTCGCCTCCGGGCATTCGGGAGTGAAGCTCGAGACGATCGATCTCCTCGTGGAACTTTTAAACCAAGACGTGACACCGGTCGTGCCATGCCAAGGCTCGGTCGGTGCCAGCGGCGATCTCGCACCGCTTGCGCATATGACCCTCACCTTAATCGGCGAAGGCGACGCATACTATCGCGGTGAGAAGATGAGTAGCGCTGATGCGCTCGCTCGTGCCGGTCTTACGCCCGTATCGCTCGGCGCGAAAGAAGGCTTGGCGCTAGTTAACGGCACCGAGGTCATGACCGGGATCACGGCGCTCGGCGTAATGCGCGCAGAGCGTTTGATCGCGACCGCCGACGTCATCGCAGCGATGTCGCTCGAAGCGTTTCTCGGCACCGATCGCGTCTTCGACCGGCGCATCAACGATCTGCGCCCGCATCCAGGGCAAGAACGTACCGCCGCGAACCTGCGCGCGTTGCTTGCGGGTTCGGGCATCATCGAATCTCACCGCGAGTGCGGACGAGTGCAAGACCCCTACTCGTTCCGCTGCATCCCGGTGGTGCACGGCGCGATTCGCGATACCATCGCGCATGCGCGCCACGTGATCGAAATTGAGGCGATCTCGGTTACCGACAATCCGCTCGTCTTTCCTGACGACGGCATCTTTCTCACCGGCGGAAACTTTCACGGCGAACCGATTGCGTTTGCGGCTGACTTCCTCAAAATCGCAGCGGCCGAGATCGCGTCGATGGGCGAACGTCGCCTCTATCTTTTGCTCAACGCCGAGGAACGCGGCTTACCGCTCTTCCTCACGGGGCGTTCTGGGCTCCAGTCGGGGCTGATGATCGTGCAGTACACTGCGGCCGCACTGGTCAGCGAGAACAAGGGCCTATGCTGGCCGAACAGTGTCGATTCGATCCCGACCTCGGCCGGCCAAGAAGATCACGTCTCGATGGGCATGACCTCTGCGAACAATCTCGTGCGCGTGCTCGATAACGTCGAGGGCGCGCTTGCCTGCGAATTACTCGGCGCGTTGACTGCGACTGTTTTCCGTCGCCCGCATCGCTCGGGAATGGGGACGCAAGCAGCCTACGACCTCGCGCGCGAAACGATCAAGCCGTGGGCCGAAGATCGCATCCCCGCACCGGATATCGAAGCAGCGCGCATGCTGATTCGTTCGGGCGCACTGGTGGGCGCAGCAGAAGCAGCGATCGGCACGCGCATCGCCGTCTAGGTTGGCGCCGCAGGCAAGGCCGGATTTGGCGCCAACTCTGATCTCATGTCCACCATGATCTCCGGGCCCCGTCCCGTTCGCGCCGCGCGCGGGAACGACCGCACCTGCGAGGGCTGGCCGCAAGAAGCCGCCTTGCGCATGTTGATGAACAATCTCGATCCTGATGTCGCAGAACGGCCGGACGACCTCGTCGTCTACGGCGGCAATGGCCGGGCGGCGCGTTCGTGGGCGGCCTTCGACGCCATCGTGCGTGTACTGCGTCGCTTAAAGGGCGACGAGACCCTGATCGTGCAAAGCGGCAAACCGGTTGCGGTGTGGAAGACGCACGCGCGAGCGCCGCGCGTCTTGATTGCGAACTCGAACCTCGTGCCACAATGGGCCGACTGGGAGACGTTCCGTGCGTTGGAGGCACAGGGCCTCACCATGTACGGACAGATGACCGCCGGTTCGTGGATCTACATCGGTACGCAGGGCATCGTGCAAGGCACCTACGAGACGTTTGCCGAGCTCGCACGCATGCACTTCGGCGGTTCGCTCAAAGGACGTGTCTCGCTGACCGCTGGTGTCGGCGGGATGGGTGGCGCGCAACCGCTCGCGATCACGATGAACGAAGGCGTCGCGTTGGTGATCGACGTCGACCGGTCGCGTTTAGAACGCCGCCGCGAACTGCGCTACCTCGATAAGGTCGTCGACTCGCGTGAAGAAGCACTGCACGAAGTAGCGCGTGCGAAAGCAGCCGGCGAAGCGATCTCGATCGGCTACGAAGGTAACGCCGGCGTCGAGTTCCCGGCGCTCTTCGACGCGGGCTTCCGCCCCGATGCGGTAACGGATCAAACTTCGTCACACGATATGCTCAACGGCTACATACCGGCGGGCTACACGCTCGAAGAAGCAACGGCGTTGCGCACGAGCGATCCAACGGAGTACGAGCGACGCTCGTTCGCCACCGTCGCCGCGCACGTGAACGGCATGCTACAGTTCCTTGATGCCGGCGCGATCGTCTTCGATTACGGCAACAACATTCGTGCGATGGCCCAACGTGCCGGCGTCACCCGCGCCTTCGACTTCCCCGGATTCGTACCGGCGTTCATTCGACCGCTCTTCTGTCGTGGCTCGGGGCCGTTCCGCTTCGCGGCACTCTCCGGCGAACCGTCCGATATCGCGAAGTGCGATGCGAAGCTGCTTGAGCTCTTTCCCGAGGACGTACATCTACGCCGCTGGATTTTGATGGCGCAGGAGCGCATTGCCTTTCAGGGATTGCCTGCGCGTATCTGCTGGCTCGGCTTCGGCGACCGTGCCAAGGCTGGCCTCGCGTTCAACGAGATGGTGAAGAGCGGCGAGCTTTCGGCACCGATTGTGATCGGGCGCGATCATCTCGATACCGGAAGCGTTGCATCGCCATATCGCGAGACGGAGGCGATGAAAGACGGCAGCGACGCGATCGCGGATTGGCCGATTCTCAACGCGTTGATCAACACCGCGGCCGGCGCACACTGGGTCAGCTATCATCACGGAGGCGGCGTCGGAATCGGCTACTCCTTGCATGCGGGTATGGTGATCTGCGCCGATGGTAGCGACGATGCACGCGAGCGGCTCGAATGTGTGCTCACGGTCGATCCCGGCATGGGCGTCGTGCGTCACGCCGACGCGGGCTACGAAGAAGCGATCGCAACGGCCGACGAAAAGGGCATCGATTGGCGGCTTTAACGCTCGTGCGCGCGGGCGGCATCGTTCGGTGCGATGCCGAGGTTCCGCAGGATGGGGTGACCTTCGAGCAACTCGGCTACGTTCACGACGGCGCGATGTTGATCGCCGATGGTCGCGTCGCAGCGATCGGTAAGCGTGCGGAGATCGAGCGTATGGTTAGCAGCCGGGCCATCGACGAAGTTGATCTCGGTAAGGCGATCGTCGTTCCCGGCTTTGTCGATGCGCACGCGCACCCGATCTTCGCCGGCGATCGCGAACCGGACTTTGCGTCGCGGTTAGCGGGGAAAAAACCAACGCTCGGAATGGGCTATACGGTTGCGCAGACGCGCCTCGCTCTTGAAGATGTTGCGACGTTTCGTTCGGCGATCGTCGCACCGCGCTTTGCTCAGATCCTCGCGCACGGCACCACCACGCTCGAGACCAAGACCGGCTATGCGCTCACCCGCAACGGAGAACTGGCGCTGCTTGACCTGATCGCCTCGTTTACCGGATCGGCGGACGCGCCACGTCTCGTGCCGACCTTCCTCGGCGCGCACGCACTTCCGCCGGAGTTTGCGACGCTCGATGCTTACATCGATTATCTCATCGCGGAGGTGATGCCGCACGTCTTTGCGCACGGCGCCATCTACGCGGATGCATTCTGCGAGCCGGGGTTCTTTACGCCGGAGCAGACGCAGCGGTACCTTGCGGCGGCGCGCGCCGCCGGCCTGAGCACGCGCGTTCATTGCGACGAGATGGCCTTCGGGTCGGCCGCCGCAATGGCGTGTGCCAACGGTGTCGACGCCGTCGATCACTGCAACTACATCCGCGATGAGGACGTGGCGGCGATCGTCGCGCACAAGATCGTTACGGTCGCATGCCCGGCGACGATAGCCTATCTCGGCATTGAGCGGCGCGCCCCGGTGCGCGCCCTGCTCCAGGCGGGGGGAATGGTTGCACTTGCGAGTGACTATAACCCCGGAACCTCGCCGTGCTTTAATCTGCAAACGGTTGCGTATTTCGGACGCGCGCTTTTCGGAATGACTGCCGCGGAAGCGCTCTACGGGGTCACCCGCGCGGCTGCGCGATCGCTTCGGATCGATGCAGGTACACTTGCTCTCGGCGCACGCGCCGACTATGTGGCACTGGCGATCGAATCTCCCGAAGAGTTCGGCTGGCAGTTCGGTGGGAACCTCGCCACGCGCGTAAACCTCGCCGTATGAACGAGCTCATCCGTTGCGCGCGTGCGCTGGTCGGCGGTGAAGAGCGCGAAGATTATGCATTCGTCGTCGAGGGCGACAAGATTGCGTTCGCCGGGACCTATCGCGATATTGCCGACCGTGCACGCGGTTGCAACGCCCGTGCGTTTCCGAAGGATCGGCTCGTCGTCCCCGGATTTATCAACGGCCATAGTCACGCATATCAGATCCTGTTGCGCGGATGGGCCGATGATCTGACCTTTGCGGAATGGCGTAGCGACGCGCTCTATAAGATCGTCCCACACCTGACCCCCGACGATATCTACTGGACGTTTCTTGCCGCTTTCCACGAGATGCTTGCGGCCGGCATCACCACGGTCGCCGAATTCTTCTATCTCAACGGTACGGGTAATGCACACGCCGAGGCGGCGATCGCCGCAGCCCGCGAGGCCGGCATCCGCCTAGTCCTGGCGCGCACCTGGATGGACGCGGAGTATGCGCCGGATGCGTTTCGCGAAACGATAGCTGAAGCGACTGAACGCACCGCTGAGTTGATGGCTCGCTTTCCCGACGCCAACGTCTGCGTCGCGCCGCATTCACTGCATGCCGCTTCGCCGGAGATGATTCGAGCTGCAGCGCAGTTCGCTCGCGAACATGACGGCCTTTGCCACATCCATGTTGCAGAAGCGGCGTACGAGGGTGCCGAGACGATGGCCAAGTTCGGGGCGACGCCGATCGCGCTATTGGATCGACTGGATGCACTCGACGAGCGAACCGTCGCGGTGCACGCGATCTACATCACCAACGAAGAAAAGCAGCTGTTGGCGCAACGTCGCGCGCGCGTTATTCACAATCCTATGACCAATCAGTATCTCGGCGACGGCACCTGCGACGTCACCGGCCTTCGCGCGCTCGGTATCACGATGGGACTCGGCACCGATGCAGACGTAAAGCCGTCGATCATCGATGAGATGCGCGCTGCAACGCTCTTGCAGAAGTTGGACCGTCGCGATGGCAGCGCTCTCGGGGCAAGCGAAGCGTTTTCGCTCGGGACATCGCTTGGTGCCCGCGCGATCAACATCGCCGCGGGCGATCTCGCCGAGGGCAACTACGCCGATTTTGTTGTCCTGAATGCCGAAGCGATCGACCCGTGGTCACCCGCCGTCAACGGCGTCGTCTATCGCGGCGAGGATGGCTGGGTCCAAGCGACCTTTGTCGGCGGAAGGCGCGTCTATTTCGGCGAAGCCTCGTCTACTCGCAGTAGCTGCCCTCGCAACGCTCGCCGCTTGTGGCGGCGGTAGTAGCGCGACCTCATCCGCCGCGTCCGCGGCGCCGGCGGCCGCTGCAACGACCGAAGCCAGCCGTGAGATGGCTGCCCTCCCGATGGGTGCGGCTGTTGCCGTTCCTGCCGGCCTCAAGTGCGGCGCCGTGAAGCCGGTCTGGGTTAACCTGAATACCAAGAGCTACCACACCTCCGACGATCCGTACTACGGCAAAACGAAGAACGGAAAATATGAGTGTCCCGCACAGGCTGTGACCGACGGCTACCACGCCGCCGGCTCATCGCACATGCATATGGGCGGCAAACACCACGGCCACATGCATCGTGGCGCCGCCGGTAGCGACGACGACGCGTCACCCGCCCCCGCGGCCACCTAGAGAGCACCACCGCGCGCTGCTGTTACAGCAGCGCGCGAATGCGTTGCATGTAGGGGCCGAAGCGTGCGGCGTTCTCGTCCGTTGAGGGCATACCGACGTACGCGATAACCACGTAGGAGCGGCCTTCGGAAGTGATCAGGATGCCGCCGTCATGTGTCACCTCATCGGTATCGCCCGTCTTGTGCGCGAACCGGTCGTCGTCGTGCAATCCCACACTCAGCTTTTCGTTATAATGCTGGCGTGCGTGCACTGCGCGGAGTGCATCTGCACCCGGAATGTCGCCGTGAGCCATCAATTCGAAAGCGCGCGCTGCGTCGATCGCCGGAAACGTATTGCGGATACCACTCGTCCAGCCGGCATCCGCAATCAGAGGGTCGCTTCCCGAGAGCTTGCGATAGAAACCGGTCTGCGTGAGCCCGAATTCGTCGCGGGCGATATCGGTCGCGCGTTCGCGGCCGAGAATATCGAAGAGCATGTTGGTGGCGACGTTATCGCTGACCGTGATCGCCAACTCGATGATCTCCTCGAGCGTCGCACGATAGCCGGGAACCAGCGGCGAAGGTGCGTCGTTGGCGGTCATATTTGACGCCTCAACCGCATGCCGCCCGGCGAGGGTCAGGCGCCCGGCCTCGATGTCGCGGAAGGCCACCATCGCGAGCGGCGTTTTGATCATGCTCGCCGGATAGAGCGGCATCGTAGCCTCGAACTCGACGCTAGCCCGTCCATCGAGGGGACGAACGACCAAGCTGGCG
>CAJDXE010000013.1_pt1 | contig 18418 bp, 15 predicted proteins | sample 7391781 | NCBI WGS metagenome assembly CAJDXE01 (sample SAMEA7055730, study PRJEB34461) | soil metagenome | biome: terrestrial ecosystem; feature: Peninsula; material: soil | place: Antarctica | collected 2016
GCGCGGGGTGATCACGCTCGTTGCCGGTACGGTCGTCGCCGTTGGGCTCGCTGCTTTGCTAACGCGCTTTGTCGGATTCCAAACCTTCGGTAGCGAGATATTGTCACGCTCGCAGCCCAATCTGTTGGATCTCGGCGTAGCTATTGCGGCCGGTATGGTTGCCGCATTCGCGCGCATCCAGCCGAAGATCGCGGGTACGGTGGCCGGAACGGCGATCGCTGTGGCAATGATGCCGCCACTCTGCGTAATCGGCATCGCGATCGCCGGCGGCGCACATGACCTGGCGCGCGGCGCGGCACTTCTCTACCTCACCAACCTGCTCGGCATCATTATCGCGTCGATGGCCGTCTATGCGGTCTCCGGCCATGCCCGGATCCACCGCGCCGGACCGGCGCTCTTCTGGGGTGCACTCGCCATGGCGGTGATCATCATTCCACTCGCAGCATCCACCGGCAACTTGCTTCGGCAGTCTCGCGTAGAAGCGACGTTGCGAAAAGCATTGATTGGGGGGACGGTGACGTTCCAACGCGTCGACCTGGTACGAACCGATTTCAACTGGCTGACATCGCCACCCGAGGTGCACCTCCTGGTGCGATCCCCAAGTGCTCTCTCTCCGAATCAAGTCCAGCAACTGGAAGCGTTCGCCGCGCGAAAGACCGGCTTACAGTTCAAGTTCTTCTTCGACGTCAGCGCGATCACCGAGGTTACCGATACGCAGACCGCGCCGCCAACCCAAACGGATCAATAGCTCTAGCGCGTTTTGAGAAGCGCTAAAACTCCCAGAGCATTGCACGCGTCCAGCCTGCACTGCAACCGCGCAACTTGACCGGCGCCGCGACGAAGAGCCGCTTCTGCCCGTCCATCACCTCGTCGGGGAAATAAAGTTCCTCGACGATACAGGCACCGCTCCCGAGTATCGCACGATGCGCCGGCGATGCCTTCGCAAGATCGCCGTAGCCGCCCATGCTCACCGCGTCGATACCGACACCACGCACTCCGCGCAACGTCAGCAACTCCGCCGCAGCGCCGCTAAGCCACGGATACTCGGTAAGGAACTCCCTCGTGTTGGCCCTACGATGCCCGTTGCCGGTGTTGAGGAGTGCGAAGTCGCCGGGCTCCAGTTCACGAGCTTGCTCCTCCAAATCGCCACGTTCGATCGTCTCGCCCGGGCGCTTTTTGCGCAAGTCAAAGATCACCGCCGGTCCCACGTACGTCTGCAAGGGAACCTCGTCCACCGTCGCACCGTCCGCGAAGAAGTGAAACGGTGCGTCGCAGTGGGTCCCGGTATGCGTACTGATCTCGACGATCTCTTTATTGACGCCCTGCACCGCCAGCATGTAGAACAGACGCACCACCGCCGGGCGCGGATTCGTGTCCGGATACTGCGGGCAGTTTGCATAGACCGGCTGGCTCAAATCGTAGATCTGTTTCGGCTGCATCATCATCCCCGCTCGCTCCGTTCCCATGCGCTCGCGAACGCCCGCTTGTTGGCTTGTAACACCGATGCGAAATCCGCTCGCCACAGCGAATCCGGTAGCGATTCGCCCGAAAATATCTCCAGCACATACGGACCGTCGTATCCTGCGGCTCGTGTGGCTCGCAATATCTCCGGCAACGGAATGCAGCCGTCGCCGATCGAGATACGATCATCGTGCGAACGCGGTACGCGGTAGTCGCTCACCTGTACGAGAAAGATGCGATCCCCCGCGCGCCCGATCGTCTCCGTAAGATCCGGGCTCTGCCAAATATTCCATGCATCCACGCAGAGCCCGAATGCCGGATGATCGACACGCTCTACCAACTCCAGCGCGTCGCCGAGCGACCAGATTGCGGTGTCGCTATTCATCAGCATCGGATTAAGGGGCTCGAACGCCATGCGCACGCCGGCCGCAGCTGCCGCCTTCGCGAGTTCGCGAAACGCGCCGGCCGCCGTCTCCACGGTTCCGGCCACGTCGCCGCCCGGTGCGGCACCGGTGATCGCAACGAACGGCGTTCCCGGCGGTACGTGCGGCGCGATCTTTTCCATAGACGCGCGGATGTGTCGTGCGCGATCTTTCCAACCGGTCGGTTCGCCGACTAATCCGTCGGGATAGAGCGAGTGGATCGTCGTCTGCACCGAACTCACACGCAGTCCGGCCGCCTCTATCGAGGCAAACGACTCCGCGATACGGTCGCCCGCAAGTTTGAACTCGGTTACCTCGATGGTGTCGACACCGCAACGTGCGTAGAGCTCGACATCCTGTGCAAACGTGTTCGGCCACGTCGTGAACTCGCTGACACCGAATGCGTAGCCGTCCATTATACCTCCTGCGAGAGTTCCAAAACGCAGAACCCCTTCTGTTCGAGTTCCAACGGGATGCCGCGGCGCAGCTCCGTCGCACTCACCACATTGGAGTCAATCCAAGCACCGCGCAAGCTGTTGAAGCAACGCACCGCATACGAACCGCTCAGCCCATCTTCGATGCGGAAGGCTGTCGTCGTCGTCCGTTCTGTCGTATTTCCGAGAAAGATCGCAACCCTCTGCAAGTGTCGAAGTGCGAATCCGACGACTCCCTCGCCGTTGATGTGCATCTTCTCGGTAAAGTCCGTATCGTAGGCCTCGTACGGCGTATCGCTCTCGAAGTGCTGGTTCGTGTAGATGTGTAAATCCGGTGTGCGCACGACGAACCATGTGAGCTTCTTACCACAGAGTGGCAGATTCCGTACGCCCAACCATCGCCAATCCGGCGAGAGTTGCGGATTCAGCGTCGGCACGCTACCGGAGAGATCGAGCCCAGCTGCGCCTTCGATCGCCGCCCAGAGATAGCGCGGTGGGAACCACGGCGAAAGCATCATCCCCCGATTCACCAGCGTCTCACCATGCAACCACTCGGAGAACTGTCCCGGCACGGTGTTGTTCCGACGCGGATCGGCGGCGTAATGACGAAACGATCGCGAAAGCGCATAACCCATAAACGCCGGATTGAAGCGTGCGGCTGCGAAGGCGTACCAGAAGGCCACGCCGACCCAGACGCCCCCGAGCAGCCCGTACCCGTGTACCGGGCCGTAGTCCACAGAATTGCGCGGTACCGTGCGCATGCCCGCATCGGTCCAGAATTCGGTCGCCGCGAGGCGACTGATGATGCCCGCGCTTACTTCGTCGTCAGAGACTCCGAACATGACCGGAAAGATGAGATCGCATGTTACGTCGGTGCGCCGGATGCCCTCGAGATCACTGCAGAGATAATAAAGACCTCGTTCTTTGTCGAATAGATGCTCGTTAATCGCTGCGCGCAATGCCTCGGATGCGTCACGGTACGTCTCACTCTTCTTGTGCTCGCCGAGAACGCGAGCCATATGTGAGACCGTTAACAATGCCGCATAACACTCGGAGTTTAGCTCCGTGGTCGCGCCCGAGAGTCGATACCCCTGGATGACATTGCGCCAGCCGGCGATACCGTAGTCCGCCGTGCCGTCGGCGGTACACCAGACCAGCCCGCGATCATCGCGCTCCGCGAGAATGTGCTTGACCGCCTTCAGCGCCGCCGGAAAGACCCGCTTCAGGAACGCCCGATCACCGGTCGTATTGTAGTGATGCCACAACGCAATCACCAACAGCGGCGTATTATCGTTGATATTTAACTTGTAGTCGGCGGTCTTGCCGTTGCGGATGTCGTAGTATTCCACGACCATTCCGTCCTTCTCCAGGTGATCGGCGTACCACAGTAAAGACTCCTCGGCAAACTCCGGCGCGATGTAGTCCGCGCCGAAGGCAAACCAGGCGGTATCGCGGGCGACGCTATTGTTCGAACGCGCCGGGTCGTTGACGAAGCACCAGCCCGTCGGTGCCAGCAACATCGTCCGTAGCATATTCGCTTTAGCCCAGAGAACACCGCGATTCACGTCATTATCCGGGGTCAATACCACCGCCCGATTGATCACCTTGGCATAGTAGCTGCTCGTAGCATATAGGGCCGCATCGGCGTTCGGGAGCGCCTCGAGTGTGCTGAGCACGCGCCGCTCACTATCGGCGTACGTGAGAACGAAATAGAAGCGGCGGCGTTGTCCGGGGCCGATCCGGTGACGCACGTGCAGGACGCCGAGAGGCTTCGGGCTCGGTGCAACCGGCTCGTTGGAGAGAAGCCCCGAGCACTCCTTGGCAACCGCTTTCCCCGAGTCGTTTGTGGACTCCCAACTCGCAACGCGCGTTGAACATGCGAAAGCACTCACCATCTTCGAACCCTTGAGTTCTTTGGCGATCAGGGCGTTCTGCGTCGCACTAAAGCGACAGGCGATATTATCGCCCGAGGCCCCGCGAATCTGCGCGAAGCCATACGACTCGATCTCCACGCGATCTGCCGTCGGGTTGTGCAGTTCGATTACATAATAGACCGCAGGCGGATCACACTTCTTGGCCGTGGGCTCACCGCTCAGAACGAAGATGTCCTCTGCTACCTCGACGCCGTTGGAGAGCGTGAAGCGATGCTCCTGATGCTCCGGGTGGAACGTAAACGTTCCCGGCAATGCATCGAGCGCGACACCACTGCGGCGATCCCAATGATGCACCACCACCGTCTCGAAGAGCGTCTCGCCTGCGTCGGTTGCATAGATCTTCTCAATCGCGCCGGTCGCTTTGACGACGCAGACGCATTTCGGCGAACCGAGCGTGCTACCGGCGGCGGCATCGGTATCGGCGATCCCGTAGGCCACGCCCTTGCGCCCAACGCCGACGTATGCTTCAACCGGATCCATTACAGACTCCCCGACTCTTTGGTCATACCACCGTCGATGACGTAGGTGGCGCCGGTGATATAGGCGGCTTCGTCAGACGCGAGAAATGCTACCACCCCGGCAATCTCCTCCGGTTTGGCCATGCGCCGCAAGGGAATCTCGGAGAGCAGCTTCTGCATCTCTTGAGGGTCGCGCTTGAGTGGCGCGTCCATCGGCGTATCGACTGCGCCGGGTGCGACGTTGTTCACGGTGATTCCGTGCTCCGCCAACTCGACCGCGATCGTGCGCATCAGCATCCGCACCGCCCCCTTGGACGCGCAGTAGGGCGCGTTCGTCGGCATGGTGATCTCCTCGTGTACCGATGAGATGTTGACGATGCGTCCGCCGCGCTTCTGCTTCACCATCTGCTTCGCCACCGCTTGACTGCAGAGCCACGTGCCCGTCAGATTCACGGCCAGAACTTCGTTAAACGTCGCGAGCGGCGTCTCCAGAAACGGCATCTTCTTCTCGATGCCGGCGTTGTTCACCAGAATGTCTACGCCGCCGTAGGCGTTCACCGCCGCAGCTACCAGCGACACGACCTGGTTCTCTTCCGTGATGTCGGCGGCAAACGCGATCGCTGCTCCGCCGGCCGCTTCGATGCGCCCGATCAATTCGTCGGCAGGCGACTTCTCGCCGTGGTAGTCCACGACCACGCGCGCGCCTTCGTGTGCGAGTCGTAGTGCGATCGCCTTTCCGATACCCGAATCGCCGCCGGTGACGATCGCTACTTTACCCGCTAACTGCATGTTTTCGTTCCTCTCGTTCGTCTGTGACAAAGGCAAAGCGCGCGAGCGAACGGCCGAAGACTGCCGTGTTCATCCAGTCGGCCGCAACGCCAAGTTTGCGCGACACGCCGGGTAGCCGGCTCAAATAGTATCCGCGCCACAGCATCCACGCCGGCAATCCGGCAATCATCATGCCGCCCGGGAGTTGCGCAACCCCATCGCGATCGCCGAGCGACGTCATCATGCCTAACCGCCGATACGAGAACGCCTTCGTCGGCTTTCCCCGAAGGCGTGCCAACAAATTCTTTGCGAGGAGCGGGCCCTCGCGCACCGCGTTCTGGGCAAGCGGCTCGTAGTGGCCGCCGTGCGGCTTCGGGATCTGCGCGCAGTCACCGGCGGCCCAGAGATCTTCCGTGCCCGGAATCGAGAAATCGCCGCTCGCGACGACGGCACCATGCTTTGAGGTCGCTAAGCCGAGCGATCCGACGAACGGCGACGGCTTCACACCCGCTGCCCAGATCGCCGTAGCCGTTTCGTAGCGTTTGCCGCTCTTGGCGGTAAGCCCACGCGCATCCGCCGCATCGAGTGGCTCTTCGAGCACAACGATCGTACCGCGCCTGCTCAGCGAAGCGGCAGCGCGCCGTCCAAACTCCGGCGGCAACTCGCTCAACAGTCCGTCGGACGCTTCGACGATTACAACCTCCGGAGAAGCACCATCCAGCCCCGGATATCGGCGCGACAACGCACGCACGTAGCCGGTCAACTCACCCGCCACCTCGACACCGGTGAAACCACCGCCCGCGATAACAAAGCGCAGATACCGATCGCGCTCCACGCGATCACTCGTCGCGGATGCCGCTTCGAACGCAGCCAGGACGCGACGACGAACCCGCGCCGCGTCTGCGAGTGAGTTGAACGGCAGCGTATATTTCGCGACGCCGTCGATACCAAGCGTCGAACTCTCGGCTCCAGTCGCCAACACCAACTGATCGTAGCGAACGCGCAGGTCGCGTTGCAGGACCGGGTGGCGGTACGTTACCTCCCGCGCGCCGCGATCAACCACGGTCGCATCGCCGAGTAGGTACTGCACGGACGTGTTGGTGCCGCGAAAAGGTTGCACGACGTGGCGCTCATCGAGGGTACCCGTCGCCACTTCCGGCAACATCGGCGTGAACAGTCGGTAGTTCTCACGCGCAAGCAGGCTCACACGAACATCGTCGCGCCCATGTCGCGCGAGCTCGTGGGCCGCCGTCGCGCCGGCAAAGCCGCCACCGATCACGATCACATCGCAGGGCATCAGCGTCGCCGGCCGAGTAGCGCTACAAGAGCCACTCCTACGATCGCGATGCCCGCGAGCATCAACCCACCGGTGCGCGCCGCCTTGCGCTGCTCAGCCGGAATGTCCGGCATATAGCGCAGTTCCGGATAGCGCCCGTGAGAAGCCGTATTGCGATCGTCGAGCGCCATCTTCATCACTTGCACCGGGTGCAACGCCTGACGTCCGGTCATCTGCGCAATCTGCTCGCGACAGCTAAACCCATCGGCGACGATGATCGTATCGGGCGCAGCCGCGCGCACCGCCGGGATCAGCGCCCGTTCGCCGAGCGTCGTTGAGACATCGTAGTGGTCGCCCTGCTCGAACCCGAACGCACCGCACATGCCACAGCAGCCGGAGTCCGGATACGAAACGTCGACGCCGAGCTTGCGCAACATCCGCGCGCCGGCCGCGCCCTTGTCGAGCACGCTCTTCTCGTGGCAATGCTGTTGTGCGACAACCGTGCGTTCGAGCTTCGGCGGTGCGTAGTCCGGCGCGTACTTCTCCAGGAACTCGCCGAGTAACATCGTCTGTGCCGCGAACTTCTTGGCGATGGCACTGCCGGCGAGCAAGTTGGGCATCTCGTCGCGGAAGACGGAGACGCACGACGGTTCCAATCCGACGATGCATACACCGCGCTCGATATCGGGCGCCAGTACCTTCACGATGCGCTCCAGCATCGACTTGGCTAGCCCTAGCATCCCGTAGTCATAGAGCGGCCGGCCGCAACAGAGCTGGATTTTCGGAATACGGACGCGGAAGCCGGCGTCTTCGAGCACGTCGACCGCCGCCATGGCCGTCGTCGGATGGAAGTGGTTATTCCATGTATCCGGCCACAGCAACACCTCCGGCATCTGCGCGTTGCGCGGCGCGCGCGAAGCGAACATCTGACGGAACGTCTGCGACGCAAACATCGGCAACCGCCGCTGCGGCGCTGCCCCTGCGAGCGCTTTCATCGCATCGCGCAACAGCGGCGTCTGCGTTGTCGCATTTGCGATGCCCGGCACCAACGATGCAAGCCGAGCGAGCCACGGCATTAGGCCGAATGCATAGGCAGAGCGCGGTCGCGCTCGCCCCTCGTAATAGTGCGAGAGAAACTCGGCCTTGTAGGTCGCCATATCGACGTTAACCGGGCACTCGCCCTTACACCCTTTGCACGAGAGACAGAGATCGAGCGCATCCTTCACGGCCTCGTTCTTCCAACCGCCGTGGAGCGGGTCGCCACCGATCATTTCGAAAAGCATCCGCGAACGACCGCGGGTCGAGTCCTTCTCATCGCGCGTCGCCATGTAGCTTGGGCACATTACGCCCTCGTCGTGTTTGCGGCATTTGCCGGTGCCGACGCAGCGATTAGCGGCATACGCAAAGGAACCGTTATCGTCGAGAAAGCTGAAGTGCGTGGCCGGCTGCGGCGGCGCATAGCCCGCACCCCATCGCAGGTTTTCGTCGAGCTTGTACGGGTGAATCACCTTGCCCGGATTCATCCGGTCGCGAGGATCCCAGGCCGCCTTAAACTTTCCGAATGCGGCGACAAGATCGTCACCGAACATGATCGGCAGCAGTTCGCCGCGCGCTTGGCCGTCGCCATGCTCGCCGGAGAGCGAACCACCGTGCGCCACGCACAAGTGCGCTGCTTCGGTAACAAAACGGCGGTACTTGGCGATGCCCTCTTCGGTGAACAGATCGAAGTCGATGCTACAGTGCAGACAGCCTTGCCCGAAGTGGCCGTAGAGCGAAGCCTTATAGTCATACTCTTGCAACATCTTCTCGAACCCGCGCATGTACGAACCGAGCTGCTCCGGCGAGACCGCCGAATCTTCCCAACCCGGATAAAAGTCCGGCTGACCGGGAATCTTCGAGGTTGCGCCGAGGCCGTTCTCGCGAATCTTCCAAATACGCTGCTCTTCCTCGTGGCTGTCTACCAGACGCATCGCCGGCGTATCGGGGTGTTTACGCATCGCCTCCATAAGCTTGCGTGCCTTCGCGTCGGCCTCTTCCTTGGTCTCACCACCGAACTCGACAATCAGCCACGCCTTGCCTTCGGGGAACATCGCTCGCCCCGCCGTCGACATGCCCTTGTCGTGCATGTACTGAAACATGCTTTCGTGCAGCCCTTCCAGCGCAATCGGCCCGAAGGTATTGCAGAACGGCACGTGATCGGCCGCGGTGGCGATGCCCGGATAGGCGATCAAGAGGAGCGTTCGGCTCGGCGGCGAGTGAACCAACCGTAGCGTTGCCTCCAACACCAGTACGCACGTGCTCTCGGTGCCCACCAGCGCACGCGCAACGTTAAAGCCGTTCTCCGGTAGAAGATGCTGCAGACCGTAGCCGGAGACCAGGCGCGGAATCTTCGGAAAGCGCTCGCGAATACGATCTCCGTATTCGTCGCGGATCCCCTTGAGCGTCGCGTAGATCTCGCCGCGTCTGCCGCCCTCGGCGATAATGCGTGCAAGTTCTTCGTCGCTCGTTGGACCGACGCGCAATCGCAGGCCGTCGTAGGTGAGAATCTCTAACTCCTCGACGTTCGCATCGACTTTCCCGGCCATCTGCGCGTGCATCCCGCACGAGTTGTTGCCGATCATTCCGCCGAGGGTGTTGCGATTGTGCGTCGCCGGATCCGGCCCGAACGTCAGGCCGTGCGTCTCCGCTCGATCCCGCAGATCGTCCAGTACGCAGCCCGGCTCGACCTTCGCCCGCTTGGCATCGAAGTCGACGGAGACGACGCCGTTCATATACTTCGAGAAATCGAAACAGACAGCCGCGTTACATGAGCTGCCCGCGAGATCGGTACCGCCGCCGCGGCCGTAGATCGGAACGTCGTGCCGTGCACAAACGGCAACCGCCGCCTCCACGTCCCGTGCGTCCCGCGGCAAGACGATTGCAACCGGCACCTGCCGGTAGTTCGAAGCATCGGTCGAGTAGAGCGCGCGACTGCCGTCGTCGGCCCGCACCTCGCCGCGTACGACCGCGCGCAGTTCGCTCTCAAGCGTTCCGATATCAGCAAGCATAGCGTTCCACATCCTTCGCGCGCAGTTCGAGCCCGATGCCCGGGCGTGAGAGATCAGGGGTTAGCGCTCCGTTCCGGGGCGCCTCGGCACCATCGAAGAACATCCGCTCGATCCTCGCGTGGTCAAAAAAATACTCCATGTGTCGCAGCGATGCCATCGATGCTCCGGCATGGAGGTGCAGATGCGGCGCGCAGTGCGTCGAGAGCGGCATGCCGTTCGTACGGCACAGCCCATCGACCGCAAGCAGACCGGTGAAGCCGCCGCAGCGCGTCGCGTCTGCCTGCAAGACATCGACCGCGCCATACGCAAGCATCCGGGCGAAGTGGTCCAACCCGTAGCCGTACTCGCCTGAGGCGATCTCCATACCGGCCGGCGATCCGGCGCGCACCTCGGCGAGGCCATCGAAATCCTGATGGTAGACCGGTTCCTCGTACCAGGTCACGTCCGATTCGGCAAATGCAAGAGCAAACGCGGCTGCCTGTTTGTGCGAATATGCGCCGTTGGCATCGACATACAACTCCGCATCGCCGATCGCGGCACGCGCCGCACGCACCCGTGCTGCATCGCTGCCGGGATCACGTCCTACCTTCATCTTGACGCGTGGAATGCCGTCGTGCACCCAGCCGCCGAGTTGCGACTGCAGTTTCGTAACATCGTATGAGGTGAAGCCGCCGCTCCCGTAGACCGGCACGTCGTGACGCGCCATCCCCAAGAGCGCGCAGACCGGCGCGCCGAGGAGCTTTGCACGCAAGTCCCACAAGGCGACGTCGACGGCCGAGATCGCCATGGAGGCGATGCCGTCGCGCCCGAGGTTACGCACCTTTGCACCCATGGCGGCCCACGTCTTCGTCGTATCGCCGGCATCGGTGCCGATGACGACATCGTGCAACGTCTCACGTATCAGCGTCGCCGTAGAGCCATCGGCATACGAGTAACCGATCCCGTAGGCATCGCCCGCTTCAACGCGCACAAAGACCATCGTGGTCGCATCCCACACGATCGTTCCATCGGATTCGGGGCCACCCTCGGTTGGGACCCGGTAGGTCTGCACCGAGAGCGATCGGATGGGAACGTCGAGACGCAACGCCGTCGCGGATGCGCTCATGTGGTCGCCTGCGGCAAGACACCCGCGAGGACGCTCTTGATGCTCTCTTTGAGGACGCCGGCGCCGTCGGGGTCGCCCTTGCGCAACGCCGAGAACAGGTTGTGCGCCTCTTCCAGCGTGATGTGCGGCGGCAACTGTGCGATGTTCGGATCGACAACTGCATCGACTACTACCGGACGATCCGAAGCCAGCGCGCGGTCCCAGGCGTCGGCGATGTCTTCCGTCTTCTCGATGCGGATGCCGGTCAGCCCGATCGAATCGGCATACCGCGCGTAGTTGAATATCGGCAGATTCTGCGATGCTTCATACTTGGGATTGCCGGACTCGATCCGCATCTCCCACGTCACCTGGTTCAGGTCGCTGTTGTTTAGTACCAAGAAGATCAGATGAGGATCGTCCCACGTCTTCCAATATTTCGCTACCGTCAGCAACTCGGCGGTGCCGTTCATCTGCATGGCGCCGTCACCGGTACAGGCGACGACCAACCGGTCGGGATACGCAAACTTCGCAGAGATCGCGTAGGGCACTGCGCCACCCATCGTTGCGAGGCTTCCGGAGAGGGAGGCCTTCATGCCGCGCTGCATCTGGATGTTGCGCGCAAACCAGTTGGTCGCCGTACCGGCATCGCCGGTAATGATCGCGTTCGAAGGCAAGCGCTTGGAGAGTTCGATAAAGACCAACTGCGGATTGACTTGATCACCGGTTACCTGCGAACGCGCCGCTTCATCTTCGTCCCACGCCTTACGGTGCTCGGCGATTTTGTCGCGCCAAGTCGTCTCGGTCTTCTGCTTCAGTAAAGGCAACAGCGCCGTAAGCGTCGCCCGACTGTCGCCGATGAGATTCACCTCCGTCGGGAAGCGTAGACCGATGTTACGCCCGTCGATATCGATCTGCACGCCCCGCGCGTGGCCTTCCTTCGGGAGAAACTCTGCATACGGATAGCATGTGCCCACCATCAACAAGGTGTCGCATCCGTTCATCATCTCGCTACTGGGCTTGGTGCCGAGCAATCCGAGCGTTCCGGTCACCCAGGGCAGGTCATCCGGCAGTACGGCCTTGCCGAGCAACGCCTTTGCCGCGCCCGCACCGAGCTTATCGGCAACCGCGATGAGCTCGTCGGTAGCATCCTTCGCGCCTTGTCCGACCAACATCGCGACTCGCTTGCCCGAGTTGAGCAGATCGGCCGCGCGCCGCAAGTCCACATCAGTCGGGACAATGACCGGCGCAGAATATCCGACGCTGCTATGCGCAGTATTATGCTTGTGCGGCGGCTTTGGCACCGCTTTCATCTCTTGCACGTCCTTCGGCACGATGATACACGCAACGCCGCGCGTCGACGCGGCAACACGCATCGCCCGATCAACTGCATGGCGCATCGCGACCGGCGAAGTCACGGTGGTAACGTACTCCGCGACGTCTTGCAAGAGCACTTGCAAGTCCACCTCCTGTTGATAGGAGGCGCCGAGAGCCGTTGTTGCCGCTTGCCCAACGACCGCGACCACCGGCGTGTGGTCCATCTTCGCGTCGTAGAGGCCGTTGAGCAGATGAACGCCGCCCGGTCCCGAGGTCGCGAGGCAGACTCCGGTCTGCCCCGTAAACTTCGCATGCGCACAGGCCATAAACGCCGCCATCTCTTCGTGGCGAACCTGTACGAATGAAAGCTTGTCACCGATGCGATCGAACGCACCCATAATGCCGTTGATGCCGTCGCCCGGATAGCCGAAGACGCGATAAGCGCCCCACTCTACCAAGCGTTCCAACAGAAAGTCACTTGTCGTCAACGCCGTCCCCTATCTTTTAACTCTCATACGATACCCGACGACGAACGCGTGCAAACGAACATCTATAACGTTTTGTCGATCCCGCTTCAGAGAGGCGGGAGCGAGTGCGATCAGCCCCGACCCCGAACAACCGGGCGGCAGGCCCTTCGGCGACGAGTCCGCTCTTTTTGAGATCGAGCGACCTTTGTACGCCGCATCTCTCGCATTATGGCGTCGATTTGGCTTGAACCCCGACACCGAAGTGGTAGGTTAGGCGACCGCCGAGCCAGCCGGAGACGATCAGAATCGCTAGCGGGACGTAGGTTAGGACGTATCCTCCGACAGAGGTCAAACCGGTGAGCATGCGCACGAAGAATGCGGCGGCAAAAATGACGACCACCAACAGGTTGAGCATCATGTGCAGTGTTCCGGTCTTCTTCGCATCCGGCGACATGGGTGCGGTGAAATAGTCCACGAAGCCGAACAACGCCGCGACCAACGCACTCAGAACGCCGTACGCGATGAGCCACGTGGCCATGCGCGCCCAAAACGTGGGATCGCCCCAAATGGAAACGATGTCGCTCACCAGCGTACCGACGAAGAATCCTATTGGTAGCGCAACGAGCATCGGATGGATTGGGTGGCCCGCGATTGTTGCTTTGCCCTGCATCGTATTTACCTGCTTTCGTGCCGCAAGGGTAACGCCACCGATGATTTCAAATCTGTGCGATTTCATACAACATGATCACGAGGCAGGATGAGTTTCCGGCCGAGGCAGATTCACGCCAGCGATGCACGTCTGACGCACAGGAAGCCCCGCCTCATGAGCGGGGCTTCCTGTAACACTAGCGGTGTGTCTCTTGGAGTGCGGGAGCACCCGCTTTGTCTTTCATGACGATGTATTGTTCGCCCATGACTCGCAGTTCATCGGGTTTAAAGAGCTCTCTGGCCATTGGGAACATCTTTCGCTCTTCTTCGTCCGCGTGAGTTCCGGCAGCCGTAATGAGCGCCTCGAATTTCGTTGCGAACGTCGGGCTGGTTGGCTCGATGCCTTCGAGTTCCTTAATGAGATCACTCGCCTCTGTTTGTTCTTTCAAGAGCGCGAGAACCTCATCTCGTTGCCGGCCCTTCTGCGAGCGCTGCTCAAGCTGCGGATACAAGACCGCTTCTTCGATCTTTTCGTGAAGACTCAACGCGTCGTCGATCTGACGAAAGAGGTCGCGCCGGCCGCTCGCTGCTCCACTAGTTGATTCCATTTGTTTGAAGAGCGCGCGTACCTTATCGTGATCAGCTTTGATTAACTCTAATAGGTCCAACATAGGTCCCCTAACATTAGTAAAGACTTGTACGTAGGCTATACCCCCGGGGCCCGCGCTTTACGCTGCGGGCGGGCGCCCCCCTACTGCCGACATCGAGTGCCGCGTCATCAAAAAACATACAATCAAGCCGATGGATGAAACCGCCATCGTGGCGGCCGCCAAAGAGTGCGGCACGATCGTAACGGTCGAAGAGCATCAGGTGAATGAGCCGGCCGAGCTCATCGTCTTTTATGAGATGGAGGTCGATGCAATCAAGGACGCGGTGCACCGCGTCCTTGCGCGCAAGCTTCGTTTGATATAAGCGCTACACTGCGTTCGTTGTTAGCCCAGACGCCGATCGTGGTAATGAAGGCGATGAGCAGCCCGAGTCCGCCCGCCATCCACATTATCACGCCGCCGTTTTGCTGATCGAGCATCGCCTGCGCAAAGGATCTTCCAACGGTATAGTGCGGATAGAGCACGTATCGGGCTGAATAGATCACGAGGCCCAAAAATGCCCCCTGTGGGATAGCTAGGAACAGGTAGAGAGTGCGCGCGGCGTACGAAAGTGGCCAGGGTACGTAACCGACCTGCACGACCGGCATCCAAAACAATAGCGCGGCGAATACGAAGAGTGCATGCTCGAGAACGTGGACCCATTCGTGCTGAAGCGCAGCTTCATAGAGCGGCGACAGGTGCACCACCCAGATCGTCGCTACGTAGAAGAGCCATGCGACAACGGGCGAGAATACGGTATGCACCGGCGAGCGCTGCACGATTCGCGCGATCGAGCGGGCGATATTTGCAGGCGGCAAGGACACGCACAACAGTAGTGGTGCGCCCAAAAGCAATAGCGGCGGACCGACGAGCGTCAAAATGAGGTGTTGCGCCATGTGCGCCGCGAAGGACCGGTCGGCGAACGCATCGGCCGGTGGAAGGAGCGTGGCACACATGATTACGACACCCGCCACGAAGTAGCTGACGCGCAGCGTCGAGAATCGGCGCACAGGATGTCGAATGCCGTACGCTCGCGCAGCAATCAGATAGGCGACGATCGTGACCACACCAAGCGACGCCGCTATCACGGAATCGATTCGTCGTCGAACCCGCCCTGTTCGTTGCGGCGTAGCCGCACGCGTGGCGCCTTCTGCAGGCCGTGTCTTTCACGTAGATCATTCGCGAACGCACGCGCGACGAAGAATGCGACGAACGGCGCGAGGATGCAGAACCACCGATAGATGATCGTCAACACGTCGATTGGAAGGTGCAGGTAGCGCGCTTGCACGTCGTCGCTGCCCGCGAGCGTCAAACCGAGCGCTAGAACGAAGAGCGCGACGCCAACGCCGGTGCGCCATGGCACGTCGCGCGGATGATCGAGCAGGTGGTGCGGCGAGTGATCCTTGGTGATGACCCGCTCGATGAACGGCCAGCCGAAGAGGATGATGAAGAGCGCGCCCGGGAGCAGCAGACCCGGAAAAAACGGCGAGGGAATCAAATGCCCAAAGAGGTGAATCGACCAGGGCCAACTGATGCGCAGTGCGCCGTCGAGCCAGCCCACGTACCAGTCGGGCTGCGCAGGCGATGCTGCCAGATACGGCACGTACGGGCCGTAGAGCCAGATCGGATTGATCTGCACGAAGGCACCGAGCGCGGCGAGGATCGCAACGGTTCCGAAACCGAGCGCGACGGACTTCACCGCATAGTTCGGAAATAGCGGCGAGCCGACGACGTTGGTTTCGGCACGTCCCGGTCCGGGGAACTGCGTGTGCTTCTGCCGCCACAGGATCGCCAGGTGAGCCGCAATCGTGCCGCCGATGATTGCGGGCAGCAAGAAGACGTGTGCGGCGAACAGTCGCGGTCCCACTTGCGGACCCGGGAAGGGACCCCCGAGTAGCAAGGACGAGCCCCATGTGCCGACGATGGGGATCGAGAGTAGCACCGAGTCGGCGATGCGCAGCCCAATTCCGCTGAGCAGATCGTCCGGGAGCGAGTAGCCGGTGAAGCCCTCGGCCATCGCGAGAACGAACAACAGCACGCCGATCAGCCAGTTCAACTCCCGCGGGTTGCGAAACGCTCCGGTGAAGAAAACGCGCGCCATGTGCGTAACGATGCCCGCCACGAAGACGAGCGCGGCCCAATGGTGGATCTGGCGTATCAAGAGCCCGGCGTTTACCGCGAAGCTCAAGTGCAGTGCCGAGGCATACGCGGTCGACATCGTGATGCCGTCGAGCAAGCGGTACGACCCCTGGTAGACCAGCTTCGCCGGCGATGGATCGAAGTTGAACGCCAGAAACGTCCCGGTAGCGAGCAACACGATAAAGCAATAGAAATTAATCTCGCCGAGCATAAACGACCAATGGTCGGGGAAGGCTTTGCGCAGCGCGTGCTTGATGAAGTGCGCCGTCCCCAATCGGTCGTCGAGCCACAGTACGAGCCGTTCGATCATCGGGTCATCCGCTCGAAGGACGATCCCAGAAACCCGGGCCGACGGGAACCGGGAAGTCGCCCTTTGCGCGCAGGTAACCCGCCGCATCGATCTCGATCGGCAGTTGCGGAAGTGCGTGATCGGCCGGTCCGGAGATCACCTTTCCGGCGTCGACGACATCGAAGACGGATTGATGGCACGGACACATCAGTTGATGACTCTGGGCGCGGTAGATTGCGACCGGACAGCCGGCGTGCGTGCAAATCTTCGAATACGCAACGTATCCATCGACGCTTGCGCCGAGGCCGTCAGGCAGACGAACGAGCATCGTCTGCGACGATGCATCACCGACGGCACGTTCCGGGAAAACGGTGACGACCGAGTTGACGTTGAGGTCATCTTTCTTTACGAGTGTGCCATTCTCGCGCGCCAAACGATCACCGGGCTTCCATTTGGTTTGCATGAGGGTACGACCGGGCGCCGGTCCCCACGAGCGAAACGGGAAGAGGGTCGCGAGACCAAAGATACCGAGCGCGCCGAGCAGCAGTTTCGCCAACACTCCGTGCCGCGTGACCCCGACGATGTCTTGCTCCAACTCGCTCGCTTCGCCGGCTCTATCTTCTAGGCTCGACGGATACGTATCGCGCAGATCGACGGTTTGCTCCGCGCCGACAATCCAGCCCGCCCATCCGAGTGCGGCCAGCGTGAACCCGCACAGGGCGATCGCAAGGGTCAGTCCTTCCACCTGAGTAGTCGCATGAAACGCGTAGGCGAACATGAACCCGATACTGCCGGCGATCGCGAGCAGCAGGGCGGCGGCAATTGCACGGTCAGCTTTTTTCATCGTACCAAATAGATCGAAGCCCAGATACCGAGCCACACGACGAACACGAAGTGCCAGTAGTACATGATCGCCTCAGCACCGGCGCGGTGGTTGGCACGCAGCGCCGGGCTACGCAATCCAAAAAATAGGGCGATCAGCAAAACGATGCCGACGCCGACGTGCAACAGATGGAACCCGGTCATCGCATAGAAGAGCGATCCGTACGCGTTCGACGCAATCGTAAACGTGTTCTTGGCGTATCCGTCGAGGCCGATCACGACGAACGCGACCGCACACAGGATCGCCGCTGCAAGCCAGCCGCGCGCCGCTTTGGTTCTTTTCCGATCCATGGCGCGGGTCATCAGAAACATGACGAGACTGGACGCAAAGAGCAAGAATGTTCCGACCGACGACTGGAGCAAATCCAAGTGCACGCCGGGCGGCGGCCACGTCGTTCCCTGACCACGCAATTCGTAGTACGACGCGAACAGCGCCGCAAAGAACATCAGTTCGCTTGCGAGAAAAATGACCACCCCGAACACCAGAGGGTGAGCGCGAATCGGGAACGGTTCGCGGGCGTTGATTTCGCCGGCAACTCGAGGACGCGACAACGTGTTCGGCTCCTTTCCGAGCATCCAGAAAGAGGATGTACCGCGATTATCATAGCAGACCTGCGCGAGAGGCGGAAACTAGCGTGCCATTGCTCGACCCTGCGACAGTGCAAGCTCAAACGATGCGCGGCGACTGGATGATCTTCATTCTGGCTTCGATCGTCGTCGGTGTGATTGTCTATGCCTTGATCCTGGCGCCGCTGGTACTGTGGCGCCGGCGCTCCGACGAGTTGCCCCCGCAGTTCTCCGCCAACTGGCGCGTCGAAGTGTTCTCGGTGGCGATTCCCCTAGCTCTCATAGCCTTTCTGTTCTATGTCACGTACAAGAGCGAGGTATCCATCGATGCGGTCGCGGTCCACCCGTTTGCGACCGTCGATGTGACCTCGTTCCGCTGGTCGTGGCGGTTCGACTATCCGGAAACCGGTATCCAGATCTTGGGCACGACAGGCAAACCTCCCGAACTCGTGCTGGCGCAAAACGAGACGACGCAAATCGATCTGCGGACCGACGACGTCAACCATTCCTTTTGGGTCTCGGACTTTCTCTTCAAACGCGACGCAGTTCCCGGCATCGTCAATCGCTTCGATCTCACCCCG
>CAJDXE010000095.1_pt1 | contig 17843 bp, 17 predicted proteins | sample 7391781 | NCBI WGS metagenome assembly CAJDXE01 (sample SAMEA7055730, study PRJEB34461) | soil metagenome | biome: terrestrial ecosystem; feature: Peninsula; material: soil | place: Antarctica | collected 2016
CATCGGTGCGATCGCGCTCGGCGACCCGACCCGCACACAGTCCGCCGGGGTAATACGCGAACTCCACGGTCTCGGCCTGACGACCGCGCTCGTTAGCGGAGACGCTACGGGGCCGGTCGACGCACTGGCCGACACGCTCGACATCGAAAAACGTTTCGCCGGTGTCTCGCCACAAGGCAAAGCAGATGCAGTACGCACCCTGCAACAGAGCGGCGCGCGCGTTGCGTTTGTCGGTGACGGCATCAACGACGCACCCGCTCTTGCGACGGCCAACGCCGGCATCGCGATGGGCGGTGGCACCCGGATCGCTCTGGAGACCGCGGGCGCTGCGATACTTTCCAACGATCCGCTCGCGGTTGCAAGCGCAGTGCGCATCGCTCGTGCAACGCAACGCACGATCAAGCAGAACCTCTTCTGGGCCTTCGCTTACAACGTCGTACTCGTGCCGCTCGCCGCGTTCGGAGGCCTTTTTGCTATTTGCGCGTTCGCGCTAGTGGTGGAGCTTCGTGTGGTTGATGCCGATCAACGCGCTGGTCACCGATATCCAGAACGTACCGTCGTGTGTTTCCGCGCCCAATGTGTTCGCGGTGTGCCCCGGGTCGACCAACGTGTAGGGGCTCCGCTCGGTGAGCTTCACCTTACAGAGACCGACGTTTAACGCGTTAATGGTAAACGAGGTTGCTGGGCCTGGGTTGACGGACGCCACGGCGCCCGGGCCGCTGCCGCATGACGGCGCATCGAGTGCAGCCGTGAATGTTCCACCGAGGGAGCCGCCGGTGAAGCCGACTTCGCTCGCCGTAATGTCCTGCGAGCCGGCGGCCTGCGCGAAGAAGACCGTCTGCTGGCCCCAATTGACATCGCCGCTCGAGCCGCCGGTGGCAGCGCTATCGTCGGTCGTTCCGGCAAAGGTAATGTCGTAGGGGGTGTTCGAGGTGACGTTGCAGGCCCCCACGGATACGCATGTTACGGAGCCGGTGCCGAACGTAAACGAGTTAATCGCGAGACCGTTCGAGTTGAGCACAAACGTGTCGGTCGGCGCGCTCGCAAGGAACTGGGCCGACGCCCCGCCACCATTCACCGCCACCCCAGTCGAACCGGTTATAGCCGTATCGGGGTCCGTGAGCGTGACCGGGTTCGCGTACGTCGCGGTTCCGGTGATGGCATTGCCCGAAGCATCATACGCCGTGACCGTGAGCGGCTGAGGGTACGAACCGTACGTGGCCTGCGGTGTAAGGTTGCCTGTCGAAACCGAGACAGAATTTACGATGCCGTGGATCGTTACGGTTAGCGTGTTTGCCGTATCGAGGGCGATTGTTTCGTCGCTGGTGACCTTGCCAAGATCGTGTGTGCCGTCGCTCGTCGTGAACGTGTAGTTTACCGTACCGACCGGAGCCGGAATGCTCACCGTACACGTCTCGACGCCCGTGTTGACGACGCAGTTCGGCGAGCCGCCCGTTGTCGTCAACGGAATCACCGTCGTAATTTGCACGCCGGATCCGGGAGTGCCGCCGTTGACGGTATTCACGGTCGCGGTGAGTTGGGTTGTCGCCGGGGAGACGAACGAGGGCCTGACCTTCGCCGTCGACGACGTGCCGTTACCTGGAACCGCCGTCGGAGTCGGCGTCGGGGCAACAACGCCACCGCCGTCGCCCACCGGGGGATTCACGCCTGTGCCTGCACCCCCGCCGCATGCGGCGAGAGCGAGCACCATGACCGGGACGAGTGTACGTACGCGCATGATGCTCCTAGTGTGCATGGGTGTGGTTGATGCCGAAGGACGACGTCGTTACCGAGATCCAGAACGTTCCGTTCTGCGTCGGATTGCCGGCGACGTTCGCCGGGTGTCCGGTGAGCGGATAGCCGGTGCCGTGTTCGGTCAGTTGGCCGGAACAGACGCCCGGTGTACCGCTCGCGGTAATCGTGAACGTCGTGGCCGGTCCCGACGAGACCGACGCGATGTTCCCGGTCCCGCACGCAGCCGAGAGCGTCACATCGAACTGTTGGCTGAACGGCGAATTCGTGAAGCCCAACTCGCTCGCCGAGATACTTTGCGTTCCGCTCGCTTGCGAGAAGAAGACGGTCTGCTGGCCGTAGTTTGCGTCACCGACGAGACCGCCGTTGGCGGTGTCGTCAAGAGTGGTCCCCGTAAACGCAACGTCGTGGACCGAGGTAAGGACGTAACCGCCTGCTAGGTCGGTCATGCCGGTTGCGGTGGCGGTGAAATTGACGCGGTTCACTGCCTGGCCGCTGTATAGTAGCGTAACAACGTCATTTGGCGACGAGACGACAATCGATGTCGCCGGAGTTCCGCCATTGAGCGAGAGCATCACCGCACCCGTAAGGTCTTCTACGTGCAGCGTAATCGGGTTGGCATATTCGCGGCAATTCGCGCACCCGAGACGCCGACGTCATGCACGACGCCGCCAAGCGTGATGCTGAGGTTGTTTACGACGCCTTGGGTAATCGACTGATCGCCCGTGTAGGTCGAGAGCGTGTTCGTTCCGTCGTCCGTCGCGATCGTGTAGTTGACCGTCCCCGGCGGGGCCGGAGCAGTCACCGTGCAGGTCTCCACGCCCCCGCCCGTGGTCGAGCAGTTCCCACCGTCGGTTAGAGCTGTCGTCACCGGCGTCGGTACCCACGACGGCGGAGCGCCGCCGTTGACCGTGTTGACGGTGATGACCACTTCCGTTGAGCCGCTCGAAACGTAGGCGGGGCTCTTCTTCGCCGTTCCGGCCTTTTTAGCGTGAAACGAGAACGACACCTTGGCGCTATTCGGCCAAAACGCCGGGTTCGTGATCGCGCCGCTGCTCGACGATGCCGTCGGAGCCGGCGCGGGCACCGGAGCGCTACCGCCACCGCCACCAGAACAGGCTGCTAGCGCAATGATCGGAACAAGGGCCAAGGAGCGGAATCTCATACATGCCTATGCTTTTTCGGAGTGTGCATAGCACCGAAGCGACAGAAGCCGCCGCGGGAACTTGTCGTGGGCTTTCCGAGCAAGCGCGGTCTTCCCTGTGTAATGCCTGTGAGGCAAGCAAGAAAAGACCCTACGCCTCGTCGTGGAAGGTGCCGCGCTTGGCCGTATCATCCAGCTCCAAGTCGGCGAGCAGATAATAGACGATCTTGCGGTCGTCGAAGCCGACCTTCGCGAGCTGTTTGCCGTCGATCTCGACGACCTCGTGGATGTGACCGGTCTTCCCGGCGTACGCATGGTTGGTAGGGCCGTAGGAGGCATCGCTCTCGGGCTTGATCTTCGGCGTGGCGCGAACGCCGCGCAAGGGCGTCTGATGGCGGTGCATGGGAACGAGGTTCGCCTTTCGGGAAGCCTGGCCCCATGTTCGTAGAGTACCGCGGGAAGTCACCGAAGGTCGCCGAGAGCGCGTTCATTGCACCGACGGCCGTACTGATCGGCGACGTTGAAGTCGGTCCCGAATCCTCGATCTGGTTCGGCGCCGTGCTCCGCGGGGACAACGGACCGATTCGGATCGGCGCGCGTACCTCGGTGCAAGACAACTGCGTCATCCACGTGAGCGACGGCGGGCGTACAATTCTCGGCGACGATGTCACCGTCGGTCACTGCGCAGTGATGGAAGACTGCACCATCGGCAACAAAGCGCTGATCGGGAGCAACGCCGTGATTCTCAACGGCGCGACGATCGGAGTGGGCAGTTTGATCGCGGCGGGATCCGTCGTCGGCGAACGTACACAAATTCCTGACGGCGTACTCGCCGCCGGCGCGCCCGCAACCGTGAAGAAAGAACTCGCCGGCGCGGCTGCAGCGTGGATCGACGGTTCTGCCGGAGAGTACGTGCATCTTTCGCGTTCGTATCTCGCCGAGAATATCGGTGACCCGCGCTATCAGGAGACGTTCAATTAGCATCTCGGTTCACGAGTCGGTCGTGCGCTTCATCGAGGCCGAGGGCCATCGCGCCGAACTCGAACTGCACGAATCCGGCGGCGGCGCGACGATTCGTCTGCGCGTGCGGGGGCAGACGCTCGCGGTGATGACCGGCGGCGGCGACCCCACCTACTTCTCGATCGCGCTACCGTACGTGCTGCCCGAGTGGGCACGTGATCAGGCCACGGCGGCGCCGATTCTGCTCGAGTTGCAATCGACGTTCAAGGTCGTGAAATTCTTCTACTCCGCCGACGGGACGACGCTGGTCAGCGCGGTTGAGCAGTTCAGCAGTTCCGTCGATGAGTTTGCGCAACACTTCTGGCGCCTGATCGGGATCGTGCGCGATGCGGGCTCGGCTGCGATCGAGCGCATTCTCGACCGCAGCGAGACGCGTATGGCGGTCGATAAGTTTATCCATGAATTCGAACGAGGACAATAAGTTGAGCGAAGACCGTCTCGTGCCGATTGAAGCGACCCTCGAATCCGAGGGCCTCTTCTTTACCCGTGAGGACGATGCCGAGGCGTTCCGCGTCAGCTTCAAGTCCGAAGGCGATCGCTACTTCATTGTTTCGTATCGCGACGACGCGGAGTTCTTGATGCTCGGCTCAGGCTGGTCGCTCGGACCCAACGTCGATATCGCGCGCGCGCTCGAGATCGCCAATCGCAACAACGCGCGCAAGAAGTTCGTGAAAACGGCGATCTGGCCCGACGAGCGTGATGTGCTCTTTACCGTCGAGCTCTGCTACGCAAACTACGACGATTTCAGCGAACATTTCGTCCGCCTACTCGGCGCACTACGAGAATGCGCCGCCGACTTCTTCAACTCTCTAAGGGACTAGCGCCAGTGTCATCCTGAGGAGCGCCGTCAGACGCGTCCTCTCGCTGTCACCCTGAGGAGCGCCGCCAGGCGCGTCCTCTCGCTGTCACCCTGAGGAGCGCCGCCAGGCGCGTCTCGAAGGGGCAGCGTGCTTCGAGACGCTCGTTGCACTCGCTCCTCAGCATGACACTGCACTCGCTCCTCAGCATGACACAAGCGCCGCTACGCTCGCTCCTCAGCATGACACAACTGCACCGCGAAGCGCGCGTCCTCTCGCTGTCATCCTGAGCAGCGCCGCCAGGCGCGTCTCGAAGGGGCAGCGTGCTTCGAGACGCTCGTTGCACTCGCTCCTCAGCATGACACTGCACTCGCTCCTCAGCATGACACTGCACTCGCTCCTCAGCACGGCACAACTGCACCGCAAAGCGCACATTCTCTCGCTGTCATCCTGAGGAGTGCCGTCAGGCGCGTCTCGAAGGAGTAACGTGCTTCGAGACGCTCGCTGCGCTCGCTCCTCAGCATGACACAGTCCGCTCCTCAGCGTGACACAAACGGCTCCTCAGCATAACAGAGCCGCTACGGGTTCGGGTAGTGGCTGTCGTCGCCGTAGGGTAGGAAGAGCGTGAACTCCGGCTTGAAGCGGAGACGCACCATGCCGGTTGGGCCGTTGCGGTGCTTGGCCATGATGAACTCGGTCATCTCCGGGTCGCCGGCCGACTCCGGGTTGTAGTATGCATCGCGATAGAGAAACGCGACCATATCCGCTTCTTGCTCGAGCGAACCCGAGTCACGCAGATCAGCCAGCATCGGGCGCTTGTCGTTGCGCGTTTCGACGCCACGGTTTAACTGCGCAAGCGCGATGATCGGCACGCCCAGATCTTTCGCCGTTACTTTGAGCGTGCGGCAGATATCGCTCAGCTCTTCGTTGCGATTGGCGCCTTTCGAGAGCGTTCCCGGGCGAAGTAACTGCAAGTAGTCGATGAAGATCGCGGAGAGTCCACGACCGGCTTTGAGTCGACGGCAACGGCTACGCACTTCGGTGACGGTAAGACCGCCGGAGTCATCGAGGTAGATCGGCGCGTCCGAAAGCGAGCCGATCGCTTTCGCAATTTCATCCCACTGACGATCACGAATGTTTCCGCTACGCATATCATGCATCGAGATGCGCGCTTCGGAAGAGATGAGACGCTGAACGAGTTCTTCGTTGGACATTTCAAGCGAGAAGAACGCGACCGGTGCACCACTGCCGGTATCGGCCGACTCACGCGCCGCGGCGATCGCCGCGTTGAGCGCCCACGACGTCTTGCCCATACCCGGTCGGGCCGCGACGATGATGAAGTTGCCGGGCTGGAAACCGGTGGTGCGACGATCGATCTCGGGAAAGCCGGAGGTTACGCCGGTGCGTCCGCCGCGCATGTGAAAGAGATGATCGATCTGCTCGAACGCATCTTTCATCAACTCGTTCATCGGGCGGAACTCGCCGCGCAATTGCTTCTCGTTGATGCCGAAGACCAGTTGCTCGCAGGCGTCGATTGCGCCCGGTACATCTTCTTCCGCTTCGTAACCGATCTGCGTCACTTGAGTACCGGCATGAATCAGTTTGCGCAAGGTCGACTTCTCGGCGACGATCTTTGCGTAATACTTCGCGCTGGCCGCCGTCTGCACGGTGTCCATCAGCGACGAAAGGTACGACATGCCGCCGGCCTTCTCCAGAAGGTCACGACGCTTCAACTCTTCGGCGAGAGAGATCTTGTCGAGCGGTTGACCGCGATCATGCAGATCGCGTAGCGCGGCGAAGATCGATTCGTGAACGTGCGCGTAGAAGTCGTCGGGACGGACGATCTCCAGCGCTTCGTCCATGATCTTGCGATCGACGAGAACCGAACCGATGAGCGCCATCTCGGCCTCAAGGTTGTGCGGGGGAATGCGGTCAACGACTCGCGTGATGTTTGAAACAGTCATGGGCTAGCGGGCCTTTGCGCTACGGCGCTTGCGAATACTTTGGGGATAACTTGTTTTTGCTGTGGAGCGCCTGTTCAAACCCATCGCGCGCAGGGCGCTTTCGACATCCGCGACGGGAGCTAAGGTGAGGCCTGCGAGATCTGCGTCGATCTCCTTGGTGTTCTCTTTTGGGAGAATCATCGCGCGCATACCGGCCTGTCGTGCAGCATAGAGCTTCTCGACGGTACCACCGATGGCGCGCACTTTGCCTTGAATCGAGAGCTCGCCGGTCACCGCAACATCTTGCGGCAGCGGTTTCTTGGTCAACGCCGAGTAGATCGCGAGAAAGATCGCGAGCCCGGCGGAGGGACCGTCGATATTGCCGCCTCCGACGACATTCACATGCACATCGTAGTCAGCCGGATCGATACCGGCGACGGCGCGAATTACGCTGGTTGCATTGAAGACGCTATCTTTTGCCATCGATCCGGCGGTGTCGTTAAACCGCATCACGCCTTTTCCGGCTTGCGATGCGGGGAATGCGACCGCTTCGATCTCGATGAGCGAGCCGACATAGTTGACGACGCCGAGGCCGAAGGATTTGCCGATCTCGCGAACGCGACGCGCACGCACCGGTGTGTGTTGCACCAACCGCGCCGTTTGCACGACCGAGCGCACATCGTCTTCGGAGATGGTGACCGAGCGCGTTGCGCCCTTGCCGGGGTTGGTGCGGTAGAGCGCCTGCCCGAATGCGTCGGCGACGATCTGCACCGCCTTACGCCCCTCGATCGTATACGACGCGATGAGCTTCGGCACGCCACGTACCGATTTCGCGCCCAAACGCTTGATCGCGCCGGTGACAACGCTGACGACTTGCGCCTGCGTCAGCGGAGAGAAATAGACCTCCGCACATCGCGAACGGATCGCCGGATCAATATCCTCGGGTTCGCGCGTGGTTGCGCCGATCAACACGAAGTCGGCAGGCGCACCGTCGCGGAAGAGACGCTTGACGTACTCAGGGACGTTCGGCGCGCTCGCATCGTAGTACGACGATTCGAACGTGACCTTTTTATCTTCGAGCACTTTGAGCAACCGCGTCTGCAGCATCGGATCGAGCTCGCCGAGTTCGTCGATGAAGAGCACGCCGCCGTGCGCACGCGAGACGAGGCCGAGCTTCGGCTCCGGCACGCCGGCGTCGGCAAACTCTTTGCGCGTCCCTTGATAGATCGGGTCGTGCACGCTGCCGAGCAACGGGTTGATCGTCTCGCGCGGATCCCAGCGCATGGTCGTACCGCTCGCCTCAACGAACGGCGCGTCCTTCGCGAATGCGGAGTAAGCACGTGCCTTCGCGACTTCGAGGACCAATCGCGCTGCGGTCGTCTTGCCGACGCCGGGCGGGCCATAAAGAATGACGTGCTGCGGATATGGCGAGGAGATCTTTGCCAGGAGCGCTTTGATGGCGGACTCTTGCCCGACGATCTCGCGTAGATGTTGCGGACGGAGTTGCTGCAACGCCGATGCGGCCAGCGAACGGCCGGAGAGCTTTTCGAGCTCTACAAGTTTTGCTTGCGTCGCAGGTGTCTCGGGGCCGCTATCGTCGCGCAGCGCCTCAAGTTTGAGTTCTTGTACATACTCCTGATGGCGCGCGTTCATCTTCTCGTCGACGCGACGGTCGATCGCATCGCCGACGGATTTTTGCGCGACCAGATCGGCGAGCGCTTCTTCTACTTCGCCGAGCGTACGGCGCTGTTGCGCACGCGTACCCGGGCGTTCGACCGTCGGATCCTCGAAGACGAGACGCGCCAGTGCACAGATACGATCGGAGAGGTTCTCGGAGCGCATCATCTTGAGCGCGCCGACTTTGCCGGCGCGCAGGACCAGTCTCTCCGAGCCGAGGACCGAGCCCAACAAATCAAAAAGCGCCGAGACGTACCGCCCTAACTCGTCCTCAACGCCGCGTTTGCGGCGAAGACGGGTTAGCGACGGGTTCTCGGCGCTTGCCGGCATGATTCGTGCGTTGCGGTTTAAGCCGCGACGACCGACAACGTCGCCTTTGCGACGACGTTCTTGTGCAGTTTGATCTCGACCGGATACGAGCCGAGCGCCTTGATCGAAGACATGATCTCGATCTTGTGACGATCGACCGTTACGTCGAGTTCGCGGTGGATCGCGTCGGCGACATCCGCGTTGGTAACCGCTCCGAAGAGCTTGCCGTTGCCGCCGGCCTTCGCCGAGACGGCGATCTTCGCAGCCGCGAGGCGCTCTGCGAGCGTCTGTGCTTCCGCGAGTGACGCGGCTTCACGCTTGTTCTGGGCGCGCTTCTGCGCTTCCAGAACGGCCATCGCGCTCTTGTTCGCTTCGACCGCGAGCTTGCGCGGCAAAAGGAAGTTGTTCGCGTAACCTTCGGCAACATCAACGATTTCGCCGAGCTTGCCAAGCGCCTTAACGTCGCTAAGGAGGACCAATTTCACGTAGGCTCTCCTCTTATTCGGCGACGTAGGGAAGGAAGGCGATAACGCGGGCACGTTTCACGGCGACCGTCAGCATACGCTGATGCTTGGCGCAGTTGCCTGAGTTACGGCGCGGAACGATCTTGCCGCGCTCGCTGACGTAGCGCTTGAGGCGGTTGACGTCGCGATACGAAACGTCGATTGCTTTGTCCGCGCAAAATTGACACGGCTTCTTCTTGATGCGCCGGTCTTTTGCCGGGCGCTTTTTCCGTTCTGCCACGATAGTTTGTCCTTTCGACTAGGTGGTTGGCGGTCGCGTCATACGAGGACGAAACCCTAGCCACGTGGGTGCCGCCGACCGGCTCCACGACCGGCTTGCGCCGGATTTGACCAAAGGTCGCTAGTATAGCGGGTCGAGCCCGACGGCGCTACGTCCTTTGCCCATATTCTACTGCGAACATATGTTCGATAGCAAGAGGGCCCTCTCACTCGTCGAAAGCACGAAGCATGCGAGCGATAGTCTTTGGCGTGGCCTTAATTGCAGCGGTGCTCCTCGGAGCCCGCCCGGCGATGCATGCTCTGGCGACCGTCGCCGGGGGTAGCCCTTGTGCCGACGCCCAGGCCGTCCCGGAGGAGTTAACCCTGCCGCGGATCGTCCCGCCCGGCGAGCCGGTCGAGGTCGAGAAGCAACTCCTCGGCTATCTACGGACCTACAAATATCGCGACCTCGGCTGGTGCCACGATAAGGGCGTACGCGATACCGGTCCTTATCTGAACGGCGTATCGTACGGGACGCACCCTGCGGTGCAAATCTGGTACTCGCCCGAGATGATGGACTGGCTGCGGAATGGCCGCAAGGGCGTGCCGAAGGACGGCGCCGTGATCATCAAGGAGCAGTACGGCGACAAGCCTGCGCTCTTCTTCAAGGGCAGGGTCGAGTCCGAGCTTGCACCGACGGACTGGACGATCATGATTCGCCGCTCCGGCGCATCACACGACGGTTGGTTCTGGGGCGAAGTCTATACCGGCATGTTCGACAGCGGCACGATTACGGCGACCTCGTATCCGAACTCCGGCTTCGGCATCTATTGCTTGCGTTGCCACGCCTCCGCCGATCGCGCCGGGACATTCTCTTCGCTCGAAAACATCGCCGGCTTTCCCGGCAAGCCGATCACCTACAAAATCGACGACTCGTGGATGCACAAGTCGACAGGTGCGCCGGCCGCAAGCGTACCGGCCGCAGGCGCATCGCCCGGGCACGCACCGCTCGCGGTACAAACGTTTCCTCCGGAACCGCTCGACACGTATCTCGCACACGCGCATGTGCCACACATGTACCTCACCTCCGATCAGTGCATGGGTTGCCATAGCTCTGCGCCCGGCAAACCGTGGGGCCCCCTCATGTCCGCATCGGCCGCGCCGAAGCATCCCGGTGGAACACTCAATCTCTCCGAGTACGGTGAGTGGCGCTGGTCGCCGATGGCACTCGCCGGCCGCGATCCCATCTTCTTCGCGCAGTTCGAAGCGGAGTTGCAGTATCTCGGCACGATCCACGATACCAAGACGAGCCTCGCGCTAAAGAAGCAGGTCACCGGCATCTGCATGACCTGTCACGCAGCTATGGGAGCGCGGCAACTTGCGCTCGACCACCCGAGACGAAACTATCAACCGGCGATGACCTTCGACGGCGATTCGTCGCATCCGGATTTTCACTACGGCGGCCTCGCACGCGACGGCATTTCGTGTTCGCTCTGTCACCACGCCGCACCGTCGATCACGCCCGCCGGCCAAGCGCCGCTTGCGTACTTCCTCAACAACAAGATCAACGGCACATTCGATACCGGCCGGGCCGACAAACTCAACGGGCCGTTCCCAAACCTCGGGCTGATCACCGAGCCGATGAATCAGGCCCTCGGCGTCAAGCCGAGGCACGACGATTACATTAAAAATTCGCAAATGTGCGGATCATGCCATACGATCAACCTACCGGTCGTCGATGCGCAGCCGGTTCGCACCATGGCGCAACAGCATGATCTTGAGCAAGCCACCTATCTCGAATGGCTCAACTCATCGTTCCAGACCGAATATGCTCCCGGCCCGCGTGCACAATCATGCCAGGCATGTCATATGCCCGAGGGTATCACCGATCCGTCGCGCGGCATGGCGCTCGCGCACATCTCCTCGAAGATCGCACTCGTCGAGGATAATTCGTATCCCGAGACGGCCGGGCTCTATCCTGATCTCAACGTGCAGGTGCGAAAGACCGGTTATCGTCGGCACACCTTGATCGGGCTCAACGCCTTCTTGATGGAACTCTTCAAACAGTATCCGGAGGTGATGGGTGTGCGCACCAACGACTACATGTCGGGATCAAGCACCGATCTCACCGACGCAATCGCGCATGTTGTGCGGCAAGCGCAGGCAACGACCGCGCGTGTCGCTGTGCGAGCAAAGCCGAACGGGCATACGATGGTCGCCGACGTCGAGGTAACCAACCTTACCGGGCACAAGTTCCCGAGCGGCACCGCGTTCCGTCGCGCGTTTCTCAACGTCGCCTTCTACGATAAGCGTCATCCCGACGCAGCGCCGTTCTTCGTCTCCGGCGCAACCGACGATCACGGCCGCATCATCGGCAGCGACGGGGCGGTGCTGCCATCCGAGTATTTCCTGCGCGATGCGGGCGGGCATCAGCAGTATCAAGGTCACTTTGACGAGACACGCCCGATTACGAATCCGAATCAGGTGCAGATCTTCGAAGAACTCACCCGCGATCACAGCGGCAACTTTACGTTCTCGTTCATCCGTCGCGACAAAGACGCTGCCGGCGTACTTCTTGCACGCTACCTATCCGAAGGGACGCGCGGCGCATGATCCACGCTACCTCGACGGTCACGGGCATGCAATCGTGCGCTACATCGCGCGGATTCCGAGCGGCATGCGTGCAAGCGATATCGGCGTGCGTGCGACGCTCTACTACCAATCGTGGGAACCGGCGTTCCTCGCGTTACGCAGCAGCGGCACCGGGCCGGCCGCGCAACGTTTCGCCGCACTCGTCAATAACGTCGACCTACGCGGAACCGCCCTCAACGGTTGGAAGATCCGCATCGCGTCGGCGCACAGCTGACGCGAGACCGGCGCCGGTCACCGCAACGGCGACGCCGCAGACGATCATCGCCAATGGCCAGCCGGCCATAAAGGTAGCGCTGTCGATGCTATTGCCCGGCAGTGAGCCCAGCAACGCAATGCCCACGACACCGGAGAGTGCACGCACCAATGCCTCGGTCGCGGACGCGAAGCCGTCGTCCTCATCCGGTATGGCCTCCATGCCGAGTGCTGCAGCCGGCGTGATGATGAGCCCCCAACCGATGCCCGCGACCGCGAGAGCAGCGGCCACTTCGTAGCTACTCGAGGCCGCGGTGAGATGCGCAAGCCAAATGATGCCGCCGATTGTCGTCGCAAAGCTGACGATAATCGCCGCCGAGAAACCGAAGCGACGTACGAAACCAACGCTGACGATGTTTGCCGCAAAATACGTCACGTTGCATGGCAGCATGAAGAGACCCGCGGTAAGCGCCGACTCATGACGCACCGCTTCCAGAAAGATTGCGGCCAACAGAAAGATGCCGTACCAAGCGAAGTTCACGATCGCGAGCGTCACCAGCGAGACGAGGAAACGGCGGTTGGTGAAATAGCGGATGTGGATCATCGGATGCTTCGTCCAGAGTTCGTTGATCGCGAACGCCGCAAGAGCACCGACGCCGGTCGCAAAGGCCGTGATGATGTGCTGGGAGAGCCAACCCTGTGCATCGCCTTCGATCAATCCGTACGAGATCGCAAGCAATCCGGTAATCGAGAGCGCCTGACCGACGATGTCGACGTGCGACCGTTTGTTCGATTTCTGCTCGCGCGGCAGTACTAACACCGGAACGATTGCGAGCACCGCCAGTACCGCCGACAGCCAAAATACACCGCGCCACGTGAAGTAGGTGACGACCGCGCCGCCGATCGCCGGCGCCATGCCGGAGGCGATGGCGCCCCAGTTACCGAGCGTACGCATCGCCGGCCCCTCGTCGTCGCCCGTGGGAAGCATCGCGACGAGAATCGCGGGTGGTAGCACCAGCATGGCTGCGCTTCCGAGGCCCTCGAAGCCGCGGGCGACAACCAGCACGTCGATGTTCGGCGCGAGCGCCGAAGCGATCGACGCGAGCGCAAAGATCACGACACCCGCTAACAGCGCGCGCCGTCGTCCGAGAATGTCACCGGCGGTTCCGGCCGCGAGCATGAACCCGCCTTGCATCAAGCCGTAGATGCCGACGAACCACTGTCCATCGGAGAGATCGGTACCGAACGCCGACTGCACTTGCGGAACAGCGAGGTACATCACGCTAACGTTGAGCAGCGCGACGAAGAAGGCCATGCACAGACCGAAGGATCCGAGCCGTGTACGAAGCGCGATCGTCATCGAGGTCCTTTCACTTCGCGTGCATCCCGAGGATTACGACCCCAAGGTCTCGATCATCCTCGCTCTCGCCACGCTCGAGCATGTTGAGCCGTTCCGAGCAACGGAGCACGAGACGGGCTCTCTCGCCCTGCACCAGCGGGAGTGCAAGAGACAGCGAGAACGGCTGCCCCGGTCCCACGCTCGACTCGCAGTGCGACGACTCGCTCGAAAGCGACATCGTCGCCGCACGAGGGTGTTGCGGCGGGTAGTACGCATCGACCGCAAACGATTCGACCGGCGCGCTCGCTTCGATCTCGAAGCGCAGGAGCGGCGCCGCGAACATGTCAGGATACATCCCGAATGCCGGGCCGACGAAACGTGCTGGACCGTCGAGCGGCGGCAACCACTTGTACGGGTCGAACCTATCGCCCATGCCGTGCTTCGCTTGCTCGCGACGATTGGCGATCGCCGTGTTGACGAATCCGCGCAGATACTCGGCGCGACTCCAACGCTTACCATCCTCGAGCAGGTAGGTCTCCTTCGGATCGTACCAGGTCAGGCCCAGATCGGCCGCAACCCCCGGGTCGATCGGAAGTGCACTCCACAGACGTTCGGATTCATACCGTTCGAACGTGCCCTCATCGATACGCAATGACGCGAGCTCCGGGACGAGCGCTGCGGCCGCCGATAGCAACCGACGAGCGAGCACCTCGAGTAGCGCTGCGCGGGGATGGTTCGGGCCCCAGAAAAGCGGCGCCGTTACCACGTCGGCCGAGACGTCAGCCATCGCGACGTCCGCCTTTTCGTCGCGAGCCTGCAGGCGGCGGCGTTCGAGTTGCGCGACCCGGGTAAGGTCGACCTTGTAGTCGTCGTAGTCGCGTTCGTAGTAGTCGATGATACGGTCCGCGTCCCAATCCATCTCGACATGGCGTAGAAGCACGCGGTTGCCGTATGAAAAACGCCCACTCGGGCACGCCTCTCCGATCGGATCATCATACGGATTCACCGCGTTGAACGGCCACAGTAGAATGGTATCGAGCGACGGGAAGCGCACGATCGGGCAACCGTCGGGCAGCGCATTCGCTCGCGGGAAACGCGCGATGTCGACCTGCTCGAGCAGGATCGCACAGCCGGCGATCTGCTCTTCCGTCGCACGCGTGTCGGGCGCGTCGAACTTCTCGAAGCTCCGCTCGAACGCCGTCGCGAAGCCCGCACGCTCGAACAAAGGCGCGAGTGCTACAGAGAGCGCCCGCGCCTGACAGTTCCCATAGATGATGATCGTCCGCAGAGTGGGTCTCCCGGGCGACGTGCGCCCTAGAACAGATTCCAGAGAAACTGGTTGTAGACTTCGTGATGGTACTGCACTTCCTGCGTCTTCACGAACGTCCCCAACAGCCGCGGACAGCGATCCGCGCTGGCCTGCTTAAGGTCCGCGTAGCGGTCGCGTACGTCCTGCTCGAGTAGGGTCGCCGCCCACGCTGAGCCGCGGAAGTCCGCGAGCGCGTCGTAGATGTTGTCGGGCAGATAGCGCTCTCCCTGACGCAGATTTTTCTCGGTGCTCTTGGTCCCTTCGAGACCGGTCTTAAAGACCGTGAGCATAACCATATATGGGTTTGCGTCCGGCCCGACCGAACGAACCTCAACGCGTGCACTACGTTCGTTACCGATCGGAACGCGCACCATCGAGCCGCGATCGACGGCCGAGGCCTTGATCTGATTCGGCGCTTCGAAGTGCGGGTCGAGCCGGCGATAGGCGTTGACACTCGCGTTGAGTACCAGGCACATATCACGTGCATGGGTTAGGATGCGGTCGATAAAGTCCCAACCGATCGCCGAGAGCTTCTCTTCGCCTTTCGGGTCCCAGAAGATGTTTTTGCCGTCTTTGCTGATCGAGACGTTGGTGTGCATGCCGCTGCCGTTTACGCCGACGACAGGTTTGGGCAAGAAGCTCGCTGTCATGCCGAAACGCGTTGCAACCTGACGGCAGATGAGCTTGTAGAGCTGGATCTGATCGGCGCCGGTGACGACATCGCTGTACGAGTAGTTGATCTCGAACTGCGACGGTGCAACTTCGGGGTGATCTTTTTCGTTTTCAAAGCCCATCGCACGCTGTACCTCGGCAACTGTGTCGATAAATGTACGCAGTGGATCGCCCGGCAACGAGTAGTAGTAGCCGCCCGTGTTGGAGTAATCGAATTTCCCGACTTCGTGATAGCGGCGCTCGGCATCGAGTCCTTGGAAGAGAAAGCCTTCGATCTCGTTGGCTGCGTTAAGCGTATAGCCGTGCTTCTCGTAGCACGTGTTGGCCAGAATCTTCAGGCTACCGCGCACGTCTGCGGCGAAGGGCTTGCCTTCGCGGTCAAGCACATCCGCAAAGACAAGGACTTTCCCCGCGCCGAAGACGTCCGCCGGCGCCCAATAGAACGCAGCCCAATCCAGCGAGAGACGTAGATCGCTTTCACGTTGCAAGGTAAAGCCGTGAATCGACGAGCCGTCGAAGGTGAGGTTGTCGGCGGACTTGAGCAAGAACTTCTTATCGTAGTCCAGCATGTGGAGTCGGCCTTCGAGATCGCTGAACAACACCGTCACCGCCTTGATGCGCGGTTCGTTGGCCAGGTAGTCGAGGCGTTCGGCCGCGATCTGCGCCGCAGGCACACGTTGAGCACGCTGCTGCTTAGCTTTAAGGTTCAGCTCTTCGAGTTCGACGTAAGAGAGGGTGAGGAATTCGCGCAGATCGTTCATGCCGTCGGTTTAGCCACCCCTGCGAGGCGGCCTTTATCCATCAGGTAAACCATTGCCCCATGCAATTCGACTTCGTGCAGGCTCCTGCCGGACTCCACCGACTCAATCCGTAGTTCTACGGATACACGCCGCGCGCTACGGGAGTACGCTACCGCTATGACCGACGACAAACTTACCGCCTTCGTCACCGCCGCCAAAGAGCGCGGCCTCGACGATACCTCCCTCGTCCCACTGCTACGGCAGCAGGGCTTCCAAGAGCAGCGCATCTATCGCGCGCTGGCCGGCTACTATAGCGAACATTTCGGCATCGACGTACCTTCTCGCGGCAACCGCGCCGAGGATGCGCGCGACGCGTTCTATCATCTGCTCGCCTTCGCCACGCTCGGAGCATGGGTCGTCGCACTCATTCAACTCGCGTACACCTTAGTCGACCGACACTTCGGCTTTGGTGCGCCGAATTACGATATTCACCAGATCTCCTGGAGCCTCGCGACGATCATCATCGCGCTTCCGATCTATCTGTGGGTCAACGTCCTGATCGGCAACGAAGCACAGCGGCGGCCGGAGTCGCTGCAGTCGGGTGTACGCAAATGGCTCACCTACATCGCGCTGGTGGTCGCCGCCGGCGTCTTAATCGGCGACGGCATCTGGTTCCTCGGCTCGTTCCTCAACGGCGACCTGACGATGGCCTTCATTATGAAGAGCGGCGTCGTGGTTGTGCTCACCGGAGGAATCTTCGCCTACTATCTGGGAGGCATGCGCTCATCGGATCTGCCGGTATGGCGCACGCGCCTCTACGGAGCGGCAGCCTGCATCGCGGCGATCACTGCGCTCGCATTCGGCTTCGCCTCGACCGGGTCGCCGATGCAACAGCAGGCCCTCGCCCGTGACCATGCGGTGCTCTACACAATCGACCAGCGTGCCAACGACGCGATTCGTTTGGATGTCCCGAAGAGACTTGCGGGCGCGACACCTGCCGAATACCGGCGCATCGATGCGACCCACTTCGTCGTCTGCGGCACCTTCGAGCAAGCATCGACCGGTACCGACGACCCCATGTGGAAACATGCGCCAGGAAATGCATGCTTCACTCTTAGTAGCAAACACAGCCCTGCGTGGGTACCGCAATACCAGAACTACTAGCGCACGATCCGTTCGAACATTACCGTCGGTTCGTCTTTGTAGGTCGTCCGTGCGAACTCGACAAAGCCGGCACGCTCTGCGACACGAATCGACGGTGCATTCTCCGGTGCGATGATACAAACGGTGCGCGGCGCGTGCACCGTTTCGTCGCACCACGCGAGCGCTCGCGCAATTGCCTCGCCTACATAGCCCTTTCCGTGTGCATGCGATGCGAGCACCCACCCCATCTCGGGAACGCCCGCAATCGACGGCTCGATCTCGCGACGAAAATCGGCGAAGCCGACATCACCGATGTAGTGCCCGGACTCACGTTCGACCACAGCCCAATAGCCGTAGCCGAGATGCGGCCACAGCCCGCGGTAGGTGATCAGCCGCATCCAACTCTGTGCACGCGAGGAAGGCACGCCACCG
>CAJDXE010000072.1_pt1 | contig 17211 bp, 20 predicted proteins | sample 7391781 | NCBI WGS metagenome assembly CAJDXE01 (sample SAMEA7055730, study PRJEB34461) | soil metagenome | biome: terrestrial ecosystem; feature: Peninsula; material: soil | place: Antarctica | collected 2016
GCCACCGAGGCCGATGGCGACGACGCCCAGGTCGGCGAGTTCGACCGCGAGCTTCGCGGTGCGCATCCCCGACTCGGCGCCGAAGTTGCGCGTGAGATCGACGATGAAGTTGAAGGCGACATCGGTCCCACGCGTCGCAGCCGTAAATGCGTCGCGCATGGCACTCACGCAGGCGCGGACATCGATCGCCGGATGGAAGAACTGCCAGACGGATGGCGAGATGAAGAGTTCGCCATAGGCAACGCCTTGCGCCAACGCATCTTCGGCGAACTCGCGTGCGAGGCGAGCGTAATCCTCGGGATCGCGGAGCGAACGACTCACTGCACCGAACGTCAGGAGAAACTCGCCGAAGTTCGCGAAGTTATAGACGTTCTCGACGGTCGGCAACGGGGCGTCCGGTACCGGCTCAAACCCGCCGCCATCTTTCGGGCGATAGGTCGTCGCTACCCCATGATGCGCGGCGAGCTCGAGAAAAGTCGCAGCGCGCAGAGCGCCTTCGAGGTGGCAGTGGAGATGGATCTTCGGCAACACGTTGCAACCTTTACGCGCTCGGACGCGTTCTTCACTCCGTGCGGACGTCTTCCAGCAGGAGACCAGGGGACGTTTGCGCAATTCAGCCCGTCGCCCATCGCGGGGTGGAGCAGTCCGGTAGCTCGTCGGGCTCATAACCCGAAGGTCGCAGGTTCAAATCCTGTCCCCGCAACCAACCAAAATCCCCTCGTCTATCGACGAGGGGATTTTACTTTATTAACCCGCGCTTCCAAACACAAACGGGTTTGGAGGTGAGCTGTCCCGATGCGTTCCTATCGCGAACGTATGGTCAGGTGATCGGCACGGTTAATGGGAAGCCTATAGACTTGCGTTGCCCCGCTGTTCCCGTGGAACGATAACGTGCCGCGGAGCTCTTTACGCCAGACGTAAGACCTTGCGCTGCGCAGGTATCAAGGCCCAATTCGAACTCTACGTTGGCCTCTGCGGCCGCTTTCCCACCCGTCAGATAGATGACCCCTAAGCCAAGGTAGTCAGGATAATCTGGTGGATACAAAAGAATGACACTGAAGTTGGCGTTGTAGCCATAGTCCGTGGAAGTTGGGGGAAAGCTGACGGTAGCGGTGTTTGCCGGTCCTGCTGTATCTCCAACCTGGGGATAGTCGCTAGGCAGGTAACTAAGGTTCGTGGTCGGTGGCGGAACAGTCAGTGTGCCTCCGCCCCCAAGCCTGTATCCGTAATAGAGTTGCGTGCCCGGCGGTGCGTTCGTCGCCGCGCTGACGCTGTACGAGTACGTTCCTCCGCTGAAGCCGACGTCGATACACGTCGTGCCGGGTGAAAGCGTTAGGCTCGATGCAACGATGACGCCGGGCGCCGGCGTGGACGGCGCACCGACTGTTACGCTTGCAGTTGCAGTCGTAAGGTCCGTATTCGGCTGCCCAGTTACAACGAGCTGCGGCGTTACCGTAATCGTATCGCTTCCGCCCCCGTTTGAGCCAGCCGTATAGGTTACATTCGGGCTTGAGCTGCTGAAGTTGTCGAGGTGGCCGAATCCGGTGCTGTCAGTCAAGTGCCCGTACGTCGCTGTGTTCGTGTACTTGTAAACCACCAGGAGTCAAGTGCCCGTACGTCGCTGTGTTCGTGTACTTGTAAACCACCAGGTCCGTCGGCGGCGGATGAACCGCGGCCGTGAGCGTGAGCGTGCCCGACGCCGCGATGTTAGAAGTGGCTGGGAGAAACGTCGTCGCCGCATTCGTCGTAGTGATCATAAACAAATCGCCCTTATTTGCAGCGGTAGTATCTGCGGCAACTCCGGCGTAGTCGAACACGGCAATTCCGCCATCAACAATTTCGATCGGTAGGGTAAGCTTCTCTGCAATCTCGGCCGCCGCATCGGGCGCTGCATCCTTTCCCGCGAGACCGAGAAGCTCGACCGCTCCCTCCGTTAGCTTTTCTGTAAGGAGTGTCGACTGCACGAGATCAGCGCTGATAATGTCGAATACGGCTTTTGCATCACCGCTGCGAGCTGCCGCCTTTACTCTGGCGTCTGAGGCGAGCGTCGTGAGAACATCTTTAATCGCTGCGTTCGCGGCGCCCTTAAGTTCGGTAGATATCTTTGCCGTTGGGACAAGGATTGCCGCGATCAGCGGCAAGGTCACCTCGTAGATCAAGGTTTCAACGGTCTCTTCGACTTGCTTGTCTTGCTCGACTTCGGTCAATGAACCGAAGTCCCCCAAAGCGACACCCGGGCCCACGACGGCTATCCGATATGTTGTGGACTTCGCGCCGGCAATATTCGGCGTCGGAATTTCCTCACCGTTGGATGGAACGAGCGCGTAGGCGCCACGCAGATAGTCAGAGATAGCACCGAGAAACGAGCCGATGCCGGCTACGGCTGCAATGTCGGTTGGAGGGTTCGTATCTGGGGCCTGATCTGTTACCGGTTTCCCAGTTGTCGCGTCAACATGGGAAGTTTCATCCACAAAGGCCGCCGCTTGCCGCCGAAACGTATTCATGAAGTGGAACGTATCGGCATCACCGGTTACGATCGTGATACCGCTTAAGGTGTTGCCGGGGCTGACCCCGGTAACTGCGGGATGAAAACGACCGTCAGATTTCGTAACCGGCGCGGATCCACCACGCGCACGTAGCATTGCAGTGACGTTCGACCCACCAAGAGCTACCGCTAAGGCTACGAGGGACGACTTGACGCCGGGATCAGCGGATGGACTCAAGGTTGGATGCGCGACGAGCGCGGATGAAATCGCATCCTCAACAGACGAGAGACCCGGTAGCGAGTGGATGGAGTTGATAACCTCCGCCCGCGACGTTGGGTCCGGTAACATGTAGGCGAAGGTCGCGAAATAAAGGTAGACCTCGGCGGTCGTATGAGCGTTGATGACGGGCTCCGGCGTCCCGAGCCAGCCGACGAGCAACGATGTCCCCGCCGCGTTGTTTATCGATGCAAATTGCGGATCGGTATCCACAACGCGCCGTTCGAAGTGATCGCCGTCGTTCCGAATGTGTCAACGGCTGTAAGTGAGGACGGTGCGACCGCCATTCCATTGGGCAACGTAACGGACCCCGCTATAGATCCACCGGGGCTCAAACCACTTGTTGTTCCGCCTCCACCTGGGCTTGGTACAAGCGCTGAAGACGCCCCACCGCACGAGGGAAGAACGAGCGCTACAGCGAGTATGACAACGAGGACACGCGATACCCGACCGATTCGGAAACGATTCAAAGAAACCTCATCTCGACGAACATGACGACCTAGACAATCCCAGCCAGAGGCGAGTTGTGGAACAAATCTACCACGCGATGAGCGGCCTCGAGTATGTGGGTAAACCCTACCTGACGAGGACTTCGGTTGAGTTTACCCACATGTTCGGAACAGGCTCGACGCGTGCGTGGCGCTTGAGCTTCATCAAAAAAGAACATCCCTCGCTGTTAAGCGAGGGGATGTTTTGCTTTACGGTAGAGGTACTCTTACCACGACATTACATGGAGGAAGTAGCGGTCTTCCGCGCTTCTCGCCGGATACGTCGCTGATCGTTCTGCCGGTGCAGTCCACGTGGCGCGTGATCTCCGCGCGAACCTTCAGTTCGACGAGTCCGTTGTGGCTGAAGTTCCAGCTGTCGCCGGGCTTCACGAAGCGCGGACGAAATCCGAACCCACACATGTTCGCTGTCGCTTTGGGCTAGGGCTTTAGTGGTTCCACGACCAGGTGAAAGCACCGGGCTGGCCGCGAAGGTAGGCGACCGGTTTGACGGAGTGAGCACTTGGCGACGAGTTGAAGGTTGTGTACGTATCGTCGATCGTTCCGCCGCTGCAGTCCGCGTTGCGTTCAACCTGCGCACGAACCTTGACGTTCTGCGTGTACGTAGAATCAATCACGAACGTAACGCCCGAGCGGATGTGGCGCGGGCGTCTGGCCGCGTCGCCATATATTTCCCAGCCCATGTCGTCGTGATAGATGGTCATCCATACACAATGGCTGGTGTGGTTCGCAAACGAAACGCCGCGGATAATCGCGGAGGCCGGTGCGGGCAGTACGACGGCAAGGGCTACGGCCGCCAGAACAACGACGCTAAGAAAGCGCTTCATAGACATGGGCTCCTATAAGATGTCGGGGATGTCGGAAGCGTCCGGGTCGAGGCGCCAGTTATCAGGGTGCTCGTGGCGATACAACTGCGTCGTTAGGTTGATGTACCCTGCCGGAACCGGCCCCTCGTTACGCAGTGCGTGCCATACGCGGGGCGGAACGATCACCAGGGGGGGTCGATCCGCACCGAGATGCACGACCACGTGGGCACCCTTCGTTGCGGAGTCCTCACGTGCGTCGTAGAGCGCGAGCCTGATCGCGCCCTCGACGCCGACAATCTGATCGGTCTGCCCATGATGCATGTGCCAGTCGGTGACGCCGCCTACTTTGAGGTGCTGCCAGTTGACCTGGCGGATGGTGCCGCTTACACCGGGCCATTCATCCCGGAAGACCTCCATCATTACGCCGCTTCGCGTCGTGATCGAGCGCAGTTCAATCACAAGCACGCCGGCGATCGCCGTCGCGGTCTCCGTTGCCTCAAGCGGTTCGGCCGTCTGCTCATCTCGCTTGCCGATCGTTGTCAACGTGACCCTCCTTCGTCTGATGCGCGCCACCAGCGCGCAGTATCGTGTTTCTCCCACGGGCGCGCCAGGCCGGCGAGGTCGACGGCGTGCACGTTGTGCATGCGCCAATCCTCATTGAGCTGTTCCGCGCTCCACCGGTATTTGTGTCCCCAGCTCATTTCGTCGTCGCGCGCCCGTAGACGCAAGCCGTACGCCTCGTGCCGCTGTTGCGTCGCTTCACGGCCAACATACTTGTAGTGGAGCAATAGCAACTCATCGGCCATCGGTAAGACAATATTGCCGCTGGGCGCGGCAGTGTGTCGCCCGACGACGTAGTTCGTCTCGGTAACATCGTCGGGAGAAAAGATGCTCAACTTATTCATCTGCATCCACGGTGCTCCGATCGTGAGGTCCTTGCACAAGAGCGCATCACGCTCCGGAACATCATCGGCAAGCATTTGGAAGCCGAGCGCGGGAATCATGGTGACGCCGTTACGTTTGCATGATGACAGGTAGTATCCCAGGTCCGGATGGTAGAGATGCTCGTCGATGTCGGTGACAATCACCCAGTCGGCCTGCCCGCGGCTACTCTTCCAACATTCTTGCGCCCAGGCAAGCGACGTCAACACGCGCGATGTTGGATCTTGAAACTGCTCCTGGTTCAGGATTTCAACCCGAGGATGCGCGCGCAGCATATCCAGCGAGCCATCGGTCGAGCCGTCGTCGTAGACGACGTAGCGGGTGACGATCGGGTCGTAGTGCCGAAACATGAAGCCGAGCATGTGTGCGTCGTTGAAGCAGCGCGTGTGCAGATCAATCCGCATCGCTACACTGAGCACCGCTCAGCGAGTTCGATACGCGCTTGTTTCAGCGCATCGGGCGATGCCTCCGACCACGCGGTCAAGCGCTCGCGAATCGAGGCAACACCATCGGCAAGCGACATCGTCGCGGGGAGGTTTCGCAAGAACGATCGCGAGAGCCACGCACCGGTCGCACCGAGGCGAGGGTATTGCGCGAGAACGAGGTCGGCAGGCACCGGCATGGTCAGATCGTTCGCGCGCGTCACGCCGCCGTATGAAAACGCGAGACCCGCGTCGCGCACTTCACGTGAGATGGCATCGAGCACTGGCGAGGTGAGCAACTCGAAATGGTTATTGAGGCGAAGTTCGAGACGAAGATCATTGAGGCCAAGCATGACGTCGTCGATGCCCGGGACAGCCACGATACTGCGGATGCGTACGAGTGCCGAAGCGGTTTCGATCAATACGGAGACGCGAGCGCGGCCGCTCACCAATCCCACGAATGCCCGCACCTCATCGGCAGCGCGAAAGAACGGGAGCATGAGGCGTTGCGCGCCGGCCGCGATAGCCGCATCGACCTCGCACGGCGAGTCGGCGTTGAGGGGGTTGAGCCGTGCGAAAGGCTGAGCGTGTCGCAGTGATCGGGAGATCTTTTCGAGGTCCGAAACGGAATGCTCGGAGAGACGGGTATCGCCCCGGGGTTGCCGCAGGGCCTTCCCCAAGCGCTCAAGATCAACGCCGACGGTGTCGACGCCACTCGCATCTGCCCGGACTGCCAAGGCGACGTCGTTCGTAATCAACGTGAAACGAAAGCGGTCGCCGAAACTCACCCGCCAGTCGTTCCCCTCCGGTCACCACCACGCCTACGGAACCATGCGGCAGTATGCGACGTTGCGAGGGCGAAGGAGAAAACGGTGCAAAAGCATTTTGTGACCCTCGTCATCATCGCGATGACCGTTCTTGCCACACTAGCGGGCGGCGAGTACAGCGAGGCAACGCTTCTCGGCAAAAAAGGCGGCTACCGAATCAAGTTCTAGGTGCGATCAACGCTGATCCTTACTGCACTACTGCTCGTTTGTGCGCCCGCCTCGGCGCTTGCACAAGCGACGCCCGCGCCTTTGCCTACGCAGGCCGATCCATGCGGCTCGATTATGTCGATCGTGAATCGCCCATCGATCGGGACCGGTGTCTGCACCGTTCGGCCGCGCCAGGTCGAACTCGAGAGCGGCTACACAAACACCACGACCACCGGGGCGGGCGGCGGAACGTCCTCCGTCTATCCGCAAGCGCTGCTACGCTTCGGCTCCGGTGACCCACGCTTCGATCTGGAGCTCGGTCTACCGAGCGCGGCACGCAGCACCGTCGGCGGCGCGACCGTCACCGGCACCACGGACATAAACATCGGGGCGAGGTACGAGCTCGGTTACACTACCAAGGCTCTCTGGGGCGTCGATGCCCTCGTGACGCTTCCTACCGGCGCATCCGCGTTCACCGCAGGGCGCACACAATATTCGGCATCGTTCAACTCCGCCTATGCCATCAACGCGGAGTTTAGTCTCTCCAGCACGCTTGCGGCCAATGAGTTCGCCGGACCCAATGCAGGCGGCGTCACGCAGCCGTATTTCGCGTTCGCCCCCACTCTCGCGCTCACCGCGGCCGTTCCGGGTGGGCCGTCGCAGTTCACCGCCGAGTACGCCTACTTCAGCGCCGCGGGACCCGGCCTCGGCGGCAAGTCCTGGTTCGATTTCATCTATGCGCGCGACATCGGTGCGCACACGCAACTCGACATCGAATACGGCGTCTCACCCACCTCGATCGCAAGTCAAACCCAGCACTACGTCGGTGCCGGCATCTCGCTCATGCCTTAGAACGAGGAGCCTTCTTCTTTTCTACCGCTTGATCGGCGACGCGCCGCAATCGCTTTCGCGAATGCCGTAGCGTTTGAGCGCATCGTTGCCGCGGTCTCCGCCGCCGTTCGCGATCATGCTCCATGTGCCATGACGCTTTGCGAAGATCGCCGTTCCGCTGCCTGGCGGTCCCCACGAAGCAAGCGCGTATTTTCCGGCGACGACAACAAATGGGACAAAGTTACCCGCGCTCCTCAATCGACGGATCGACGCCACGTCAGCGATCGGCCCGGTGTCGTGGTGATCGCGCGCACTACACGTGTCGTGTATCAACGCGATCGACGGCATACCGCGAAGAAGCGCTCGCGTTGTGACGGGTGATAGTCCACGCGCAGCGAGGATCGCCGTAGAGTTCAGGAAATCCAGTGCTTGCCAACCGAACGGAAAGCGTTCGAAGAGCAGGACGTTGTCGACAGGATGGCTCTCCATCTTCCCACCCTTGACGTAGACCGTGGCATAGTCGCCGACGACATTCGTGCGCACGACCGTGACGTGCGAACCGGGAATCACATTGCGCGCCGCCTGTTGCGGTGTTGCGGCGTAGTTTGGTCCCCAGGCTACGAGCCCAGCATCAGGATCGGGCCGAGGAGAGCGAGTCTCGATTTCATGTTCACCCCTTGTGGGGACTCGGTACGCCGCATCGCGAAAAGGACCCGCCCGTGCGTGAACTTTTACGAGACCGCGAATACTTCGCGTACTTTCTTGCGCGTCAGGGATCGCGGCTCGGCTACAGCGTCGAGAGCGGCGCGATCGGTTGGCAGATCTACGGCCTGCGCCATTCCGCGTTCGACCTCGCGCTGGTCGGGCTTATTCTCTTCTTACCGCAGCTCTTGCTGGCGATTCCCGCGGGTGTTCTCGCCGACCGCGTTGACCGCAGGCTGGTCTGCGTTACCTGCGCCGGGCTCGAGACGGCCGCGATCCTCGGCTTTGCGACGCTTGTCTATCTCGGCGTCCGCGATCCGCTACTCAACTTCGGCATGATCTTGATCATCGGCATTGCACATTCGCTTGGCGACCCGGCGGAGCGCACGTTGCTCGCCGGCATCGTCGCGGCCGACCGCTACATTCGCGCGCAGTCGATGACGGCGTCGGTTGGCGAGGTAATCTCGATCGCGGGCCCGGCACTCGGCGGGTTCTTGCTCGCGATCAACACCACGGTTGCGTTCGGAGCCTCCGCCGTCGCCTATGCGCTAGCGGCTCTGGCATTCTCCATGCTCACGCCGCGCCCGATGACCCCGTCTGCTCTCGAAGCTCGCGACGCAACCGAAGGCGTGCGATTCATCTTCGGCCATCAGGTGATCCTCGGCGCGATCACGCTTGATCTCTTTGCCGTGCTCTTCGGCGGCGCGACCGCGTTGCTACCGATCTATGCGTCGTCGATTCTGCACATCGGTGCGATCGGATACGGCGCACTGCGTAGTGCCCCGGCAATCGGCGCGACAATCGTAAGTGCGTATATAGCACGGCGTCCGCTTGCGGGAAATGCTGGGCGCACACTCTTCATCGTGGTCGCCGGCTTCGGCGTCTCGACGATCATCTTCGGTTTCTCCCACAACATTGCGCTCTCGTTCATCGCTCTGATTGCAACCGGCGGCTTCGATATCGTCAGCGTCGTGATTCGCAGCGCGCTGGTACAGTTGGATACGCCCGATGCGATGCGCGGACGCGTCAGCGCCGTCGAGAATATCTTTATCGGCGCATCAAATCAGCTCGGTGCGTTTGAATCCGGCTCGGTCGCCGCGCTCATCGGCCCAATGGGCTCGGTCGTGATCGGCGGTTTCGCAACGCTGGTCGTCATCGCGATCGCCACCCGCGCATTCCCGGCGCTACGCAAGTACGACAAACTCGGAATGACGCCGAACGGCTAGCATGGGTAGGCTTCCAGTAGCGCTGCTTTGAGGTTTTTCAGGTCGTCAGAAACGGCGACCATCTCCCAAATCGTCGCCTCATCGACCGCATTATATTCGTGACGCAACCGATTCTCCAGTCCCCGTATCTGCGGCCAGGCAATGTTGGGGAAGCGCTTTAAGAGCGAATCATCGAGTTGCAAAAGTCTAGTCACCGCCTCTGCGATGATAAGCAACTCGCGTTCAACCGCACTCATCGTCCTCCGGTCTGCGGAATACGACGCGAACGAGTAGCCCTCGATATACGAGCAAATCGCATCAGCCGCCTCGACGATGTCGCTCACGCGATTGGCTGCGCGCTCGACGTTGTTATCAAAAGACATCGACGGACTCTTTTCGGATGCGTTCCGCAAATCGAACACGGTCCGCCTGTGATCGCGTCAGGATATCGACCGGTCTCGACACCGCCAGTTCAAGAATATCGCCGACGGCAACAAGGTCAAATATCGAAAAGTGAGCGCGATTGTCTATCGTTACGTCGACATCAGACTGCGGGCCAGCGTCTCCGCGGGCTACCGACCCAAAAATCGCGAGGTGTTCGACACCGAGCTTCTCCAGCGCGACGCGTTGGTCGCGAAATACTCTGAGTACATGCGATAGCTGCGGCGCTTCCTCAACGACCAACGCGGAGAACTGCGGTTGGCCCTCGAGTGCACTTGGAGGGACGCCGAGGGCGCGTGCTATCGACATGGCGGTCGAGAAGCGGGGCTCTTTCGAGTCTCCGGCTTCGATCTTGCGTATCGCGTTCTCGGTGACGCCGACGCTCGTCGCTAGCGCACCGGCCGTGACGCCGCGTTGGCGGCGGAGCGCTTTAATTCGGGAGCCGATCGATCCTGTATTTTGCTCCATGTACCATAGTATACCTCCGCTCGATCGCGGCGGCAACTGTTCAGGAGTTGCAGTAGGCCAGTATTGCGGCATGGGCGACGGGGTCTTCCGGCTGGTCGGCTGGGCGGATGTAGACCGCCTCGTAGACGCTGGTTCCGTGCGACATGAAGACCCAATCCAGGGTGCGCTGATCTGCTGATACGTGAAGTACCAGGCGGAGCTCAAGCAATCGTCCAGACGTTCGAAATGCACCGCCGAGATATTGTGGTCTTGGTCCATCCCCGTCTGCTTGTCGGCAACAAACTCACCGAACCCGCCCTCCTCCATCTCTTCGCGAAAGAGATCGACGAACTGGGTGTTATCGTCGGTTTGATGAGGCAATAGACGCGGCAGATACCATTCGGCCGTCGACTTCCCGGATGGAATCGCGTTCTTCTTCCACGGCGCGCCGAGCGAGAATACGGGAACGGCTGCCGATGCTACGGTCGAGCACAAGCATACGAGCATCGTGGCGATCGCGATCGTACGGGCGTTGATCATTCCGACGGAGCCTCGCTTTGGGGGCAGATGTTCTCGACGGCATCGCGCGCCTTCGCGTCTTCGGCAGTCGTTGCTGAGCGTTCATAGCGCGCAGCAACGGCAACGAGATCACCGGCAGCAAGCACCTCTTCTCCGACGATCTCGCCGGACTGATAGGTGATCGCGCGGCCGGCTTGTTTGTTGCAGAGCGTCAGAGGACGGTTGCCTGTGACTGTCGCGCCGGCCGGAAGCGACGCCTTGAACGCGGCGACGTACGCATCTAAGGTCGTACCGTCGCTCTCACCGACCGCATAGTACAGCGCGAGCGTCATGTCAGAGGTCTTGAAAGGCACCCACTTTTCGACCGTGCGCGTATTCGGCGCGAGCACCGCATGTGTGCTGTCGATCGCGGTGCGCATCCAATCCGCTGGCGCAACAAACGCAGCGCTAGCAAGCGCCAAGGTCAACGCCATGGCCGAAACGAGCATGTGCGCTTACGCCATCGTGGCGTAGAAGCAGCGGCCGCACATCTGGCGGTAGATCGTTTCGCCTTCGATGGCGATCTGTGCGCCTTCGAGCACGCCAACGTCAACAGATAGACCGATCCGGGGAACGGTTCGCCCTGGAAGTCGCTGCGCAGGCCATAACAGATGACCGGAATCCCGAGAACGTGCGCGGCCTGGTGCAACTGACGCACCTGTGCGGGCAATAAAAACTGCGCTTCGTCGAGCAGGACGCACGAGAGATCCTGCGCGGTCGAAAGATCGGCAAAGAAATCCGTCTGCTGATTATACATTCGTGAGTTGCGTTGCGGGCCGAGTCGCGAGGTGATCGTCCCCGGGTCGAAGCGATCGTCGATCTCAGCGGTGTAGAGCAGAACGTTCTTATCGTTCTCTTCGTAGTTGTGCGCAACTTGCAAGAGCGCAGTAGATTTGCCCGCGTTCATCGCTGAATACCGGAAGTAGAGTTTTGCCATGATACGCTACTTCAACAACCCAACTTCGCGACCGACCGTTTCGAAGGCGGCGAGTGCCCGATCCATCTCGTCCTTCGAAAGCGCGGCGCTCAACTGCGTGCGAATGCGCGCGGTCCCCTCCGGAACGACCGGGAAACCGAAGCCGGTTACGAAGATGCCGCGCTTGAGCAGCGCGTCGCTCATCTTGATGGCGAACGCCGTATCACCGACGATGATCGGCACGATGGCGCTGTCACCATCCAGCGGTTTGAAGCCGAGGCGGGTGAGCCCGGCGCGGAAGTACGCAACGTTCTCGCGAAGGCGGTCAACCAGCTCGGGATGTTCGTCAAGATATGCAATCGCTTGCAGCGAACTCGCGGCGACTGTCGCGGGCAACGCGTTTGAGAAGAGTTGCGGGCGCGAGCGCTGGATCAAGGTATCGATCAGCGCGTTGCTGCCGGCGACGAAACCTCCGGCGGCACCGCCGAGCGCTTTGCCGAGCGTTCCGGTGATGATGTCGACTTGGCCCTCAAGACCGAAGTGCTCGATCGTACCGCGACCCGTCTTGCCGGTGACGCCGGTACCGTGCGAATCGTCAACAACGGTTACCGCGCCGTACTTCTTCGCAAGCGCAACGATGCCGGGAAGGTTCGCGAGGCTACCTTCCATCGAAAAGACGCCGTCGGTGACGATGAAGACCGGTGCGCAATCTGCGGTCGCTTGCAGTTTCGCTTCGAGGTCGGCCATATCGGAATGCTTGTAGCGCTCGCGGCGCGACTTGCTGGCGAGGCGACAGCCATCGATGATCGAGGCGTGATTTAACTCATCGGAGATAATCGCCGAGCCTTCTTCGCAGACCGTCGGGAAGAGGCCGGTGTTCGCGTTCCAGCATGAAACGTAGGTGAGCGATGCTTCCGTCTTCAGGAACGACGCAATCCGCTCTTCGAGCTCGCGATGAATATCGAAGGTGCCGCAGATGAATCGTACCGATGCCGTACCCGCACCGTACTTATCGAGGCCGGCTTTGCCGGCGGCGATAACGCTCGGCTCATCGGAGAGCCCGAGATAGTTATTGGAGGAGAGGACGATCACGTCGCCCGCCTCTTCCATGTGCACCTCCGGCGCCATCGGCGTCGTCAGGTGCTTGAGGCGCTTGTATGTTCCCGCCGCTTTGAGTTTGTCGAGATCGGCGTTGAGCCGCGCTTCGAATGCCGCGTTCATTTTGCTAAGTCACCTTTGAAGTCGAGGACGATCTTTGCGGCTTCGCCGCTCTTCATCAGCGCGAAGGCCCTGTCGAAATCGGTGTACGGCAAGATATGTGTGATGATCGGACGCAGGTCGACGCGCCCGGATTTCACGAGTGCCTGCGTCTGATACCAGGTCTCGAACATACGCCGTCCGTTGATGCCGAGCACGGTAAGGCCCTTGAAGATGATGCGTTCGGCGAGGTTGATACTGATGTTGTCGCTCGGGATCCCGAGCAGCGCCGCACGGCCCCCGTTGCGAACCATCTGTAGGCCGGTGTCGATCGCGGAACCGCTCCCCGACATCTCCAGCAAAACGTCGGCACCATCGCCGTTGGTAAGGTGGTGAACCTTGGCAACGAGGTCGGGATCGCGCGCATCGAAGGTTTCGTCGGCGCCGAGGCGCTTCGCCAACTCGAGCTTCGCCGGATTGACATCGATCGCATAGACGGCGGCTGCGCCGGCCGCGCGCGCAACCGGAATCGCCATCAATCCGATCGAGCCGACGCCGGTGATCACGACGCTCTTGGTAGAGACGCCGGCGGCCATTACCGTATGCACAGCGTTGCCGAGCGGGTCGAAGATGGCGGCGTACTCATCGGGGATTGCCGGGTCGAGCTTCCAAACGTTGTATTCCGGCATCGCGATGTATTCTGCAAACGAGCCATCACGGTCGACGCCGATAATCTTTACGCGCTCGCAGATGTGCGCATCGCCGGTGCGGCAGAGCACGCAGGTGAGATCCGCGATGTGCCCTTCGGCAGAGACACGATCGCCGACGACGACGGCATGTACCGCATCACCGATCGCAACGACGCGGCCCATAAACTCGTGCCCGATAACCAGCGGCGGATGCACGCGGTGCTGCGCCCACGTATCCCATCCGTAGATATGAAGATCGGTGCCGCAGACGCCGGCTTTCTCGACGTGAATCAACACGTCGGTCGGGCCGATCGTCGGTACCGGAACCTCTTGGAGAACGAACCCGGGCTCGGGTTTGAGCTTGCAGAGCGCTTTCATCATCGAAGCCATGTCACACGACTATTTGGATGCCAGGAGCCATTGTCATCCCGAGCGTAGCCAGAAGCGGCGACTACGCTCGGGGGGCGCGGATCAGCCGTAGCGGCCGGTGATGTAGTCTTCCGTGCGTTGGTCCCGCGGGTTGGTGAAGATAGATCGGGTCTCGCTCTTCTCGATTAACTCACCCATCAGGAAGAATGCGGTGAAGTCGCTGATGCGCGCCGCTTGCTGCATCGAGTGGGTTACGATCACCACCGTGTAGTCGCGCTTGAGATCGCCGATCAGGTCTTCGATCTTGCTGGTCGCAATCGGATCGAGCGCCGACGCCGGCTCGTCCATCAACAGCACCTCGGGATCTACGGCGAGGCAGCGGGCGATGCAGAGGCGTTGCTGTTGACCGCCGGAGAGTTCGAACGCCGATTTTTCGAGACGATCTTTGACTTCGTCCCACAGCGCTGCGTGCGCGAGCGAACGTTCCGCGATCTCCATAAGCTTCTTGCGATTGCTCTCGCCGTGGATGCGCGGACCGTAGATCACGTTCTCGAAGATCGATTTCGGAAACGGATTGGGCCGCTGGAAGACCATACCGATGCGGTGGCGGATCGCGACAGGATCAACGCCGGGCGCATAGATGTCCTCGCCGTCCAACACGACGCGTCCTTCAACGCGAACGTCGGGCTGGAGGTCGTGCATCCGGTTGAGCGCGCGTAGAAACGTCGACTTGCCGCAGCCCGATGGTCCGATCAGCGCGGTCACACAGTTCTCTGCGACTTCAAGCGAGGCGTGCTTGATCGCCTGAAACTGTCCGTAGTACACATCAAGGTCGGTGACTTGCATCTTGGCCGTCGTCTCGGTCTCAATCGCCGGCTGCGCGCCGAGCAACATACTTCTGCTCATTGAATCTCTTCTACGTAGCGGTGAGGCGTTTGGTGAGCGCGCGCCCGATAACGCGGGCGGCAATATTAAAGATCAGGACCATGACCAGCAAGACCAACGCAGAGCCGTTGCCGATTGCGGATGCGTCGGGTACCAAGCTTTCGGAATGCGTGTACCAGAGATGTACCGAGAGCGTCTCGGCCGAGTGAAACGGATTAAGATCGTAGGCACTACGCCCCGCAGAGACTGACGTGCCGGCGGTATAAACCAGTGCGGCAGTCTCGCCGAAAATGCGCCCGGCGATCAGCACGATGCCGGTGGTCAACTGAGCGATTGCGCTCGGCAAGACGACTTTGCGTATCGTCTGCCACTTGGTCGCTCCGATCGCCATCGAGCCCTCACGATAGGTCTCGGGGACCGACTTGAGCGCCTCTTGCGTGACGCGCATCAGCGCCGGTAGGTTGAGCAATGTTAAGGTTAGCGCGCCGCCGAGTGCGGAGAAGCGCCACCCGAGGAGATTTACGAAGATGATGAGGCCGAAGAGGCCCATGACGATCGACGGAATCGTTGCGAGCGACTCGGCGCAGAACTGCACCGCGTTCGAAAAGAGTCCCGGTCGCGCATACTCTTGCAGATAGACACCACCGGCGATGGCAATCGGCGCGGTGAACAGCAGCGTCAAGATCAGGATGTAAAACGAGTTGTAGATCTCGGGGCCGATGCCACCGCCGGCATTCACTTCGCTCGGAGGCGAAGTAAGGAAGTGCCACGAGACGGCGTGCCAGCCGAGATAGACGATGTAGCCGATAAAAAATGCAAGTATCAGGACCACGAAAATCGCGGCCGCCCAGAGCAAGAACGTTGCAAGACGATCGGCGGCGCGGCGCACTATGCGCTCCTCTTAGCGGCCAGACGTACTGCTAAAATCAAGCCCATCGCGATCAGCAACAGTAAGAACGCCATCGAGAAGAGTGCATGATACATCATCGATCCGCTCTCTGCACTGCCCATATCGGTGACGATCTCGGTCGTCAGCGAGGCCGTCGGACTGAACAAATTCTTGGGGAGAACCGCGGCGTTGCCGATCACCATCTGTACCGCTAACGTCTCGCCGATGGCGCGCGCGATGCCGAGAATTACCGCGACCGTCAAGCCGCCACGAGCGGACGGAAGCAGCACGCCCCAGATCGTCTGCCAGCGCGTCGCACCGAGCGCCATCGAACCCTCGCGCAGGGTATCCGGGACGGCGCGCAGCGCATCTTCGGAGAGCGAGATCACCGTCGGCAGAATCATGATCGAGAGCATGATCGCTGCGGTTAGTAAGCCGAAGCCGGTAAGGCTCCCGAGATGTTCGCGCACCAGTGGAACGAGCAACGTCAATCCGAGCCAGCCGTAAACCACCGATGGAATACCGACGAGGATCTCGATCGCCGGCTTCATGAACGCGGCGAGACGCTTCGGCGCGAGGTGCGAGAAAAAGACGCCGACCGCAATGCCGAGCGGGGCGCCTATACAAATCGCAAAGCCCGTTATTGCGAGCGAACCGATGATAAAGACGAGAGCGCCGGGATGATGGTCATCCGGCGAGAACGACGGCGAGAAGAGAAATGTCAGCGGCGAGACGTGGTCGGTGAAAAAGAGCCGGGTGCCTTCGATCGCGAGATAGATCACGATTGCGCCCATGGCGACGATAACAAACGCGCTCGCTGCAAAAAGCAAAGCGCGCGCGACGGCTTCCTGTGCGTTAGCCCTCGTTCGTTTCAAGACCTCCCTATCCTAAAGGGCGGCGGAGTAAGCCCTCGTTAACTCAACATTAAGGAGGATTAAGCTGGAGAACCGGGAGTCGCACCGTGAACGTCGCGCCGCTCCCGAAGAGCGATTCTGCCACGATGCGGCCACCGTGGCCTTCGACGATCTGCTTAACGATCGAAAGCCCGAGACCGGCACCTGACGAGCTGCGCGCGCGCGAGCGATCGACGACGTAGAATCGCTCGAAGATGTGCGGCAGATCCCGGTATGGGATGCCACTGCCGCTGTCGCGCACGCGTAGTATCGCCTCTCCACCATCTGCATCTACTTCAACGTCGACGCGACCGTCGGCGGGCGTGTGACGCAACGCATTATCGACGAGGTTCACCACCACTTGCGCGAGCCGGTCGGGATCAGCTTCGACCGCAATCGGTCGCAAGGCGCTAAAGTTAAGGGTAACGCCTTTGGTTAATGCCTGCGGTTCGAGCGAAGCGACGATCGGACGGACCACCGCTTCGAGATCGACATCGCGCAGTGCCAGCACCAGGCGACCGGAGGCGGCACGCGCCTGTTCCAGCAGTTGCAGTACGAGTTCCGCAAGGCGGTCGATCTGCGTCAACGCCTGCGGCAGAAAGAGATCGCCGACCTCCGCATCGGGCGAGGCGATTACCGTTTCAAGCATCAGCTTCACCGATGCAAGCGGCGTACGCAATTCATGCGAGACGTTGGACATGAAGTCTTGCCGAGCGCGTTCGAGTGCGAGATACTCCGTCTTATCCTCGGCCATGATCAGTACGCCGTGCACGGCGC